>QWCH01000193.1_pt1 | contig 156663 bp, 136 predicted proteins | sample 1972671 | NCBI WGS metagenome assembly QWCH01 (sample SAMN09866713, study PRJNA288562) | Human gut metagenome isolate term3_stool, whole genome shotgun sequencing... | isolation source: gut | host: Homo sapiens | place: USA: California
AATACTATCTACCGGAATCTTGCCCTCGCCCTCTCCAAACTCCACATCAATGTGGATATAACTGTCGGCTTTTTTGTGGGATAAAAGAACTACCGTCTCAACGTTCGCCGTGCCGGGGAACAGGTCCACGGCGCAGGCCCGGACGGGGCGGTAGCCCAGGGGGGCGAAGCGGGCCACATCCCGGGCCAGGGTGGCCGGGTCGCAGGAGACATAGACGATGCGCTCCGGCTCCATGGAGGCCGCCGCCTCCACCACGTCGGGGGCCAGCCCCTTCCTGGGCGGGTCCACGCAGATCACGTCGGGCCGCAGGCCCCGCTGCCGCAGCTCCGCCGCCAGCCGGGAGGCGTCGCCGCACAGGAACTCCACGTTGCCCACGCCGTTGCGGCGGGCGCTGTCCTCCGCGTCCCGGATGGCCTCCGGGACGATCTCGCCGCCGATGACGTGCCGGGCCCGGCGGGCCAGCACCTGGGTGATGGTCCCGGCGCCGCAGTACAGGTCCACCGCCAGCTCCCGGCCCGTCAGCCCCGCGTATTCCAGGGCCTTTTCATACAGGCGCTGGGCCTGGTCGTGGTTCACCTGGTAAAACGACGGCACCGACAGCCGCAGCTCCAGCCCGCAGAGGGTATCCGTCAGATAGTCCCGGCCCCAGAGGGTCCGGTACCGATCCCCTAAAATGGCGTTGCCCCGGCGGGTATTCTCCCCCAGCACCACGCCGCAGACTCCGGGCGCGGCGGCCCGGAGCATATCCACCAGCTCCTGCTCATGGGGCAGGCGCTGCCCGTTCACCAGCAGGCACACCAGGGATTCCCCGGTGCTGCCAGTGCGGACGTACAGGTGCCGCAGCAGGCTCCGGCCAGTGGCCTCGTTATACGGCTCCACCTGAAACCGGGCGATATAGTCCCGCAGGGCCTGGGCCAGGGCGTCGGCCTCCGGCTTCTGGATGAGACAGTGCTCCACATTCACCACCTGGTGGCTGCGGGCCCGGTAAAAGCCCACCTCCCCCGCCGGGGAGATGGGATAGATGCTCTTGTTGCGGTAGTGCAGGGGCTGCTCCGCACCCAGAATTTCCTCCACCGTCACCTCCGCGCCGCCGATACGGGTCAGGGCGTCCTGGACCCGGGTACGCTTGGCCCACAGCTCCTCCTCATAGGACATATGCCGGAAGTCGCAGCCGCCGCAGCGGCCGTAGTAGGGGCAGTCCGGCGTCCGGCGGGCAGGGGAGGGCTCCACCAGGGCGGCGATCTTGCCGAAGGCGGCGTTTTTCAGCACCTTCATCACCAGAACGTCGCAGATCTCCCCCCGGATGGCCCCGTGGACAAACACCACCTGGCCGTCTATCCGGGCGATGCCCAGCCCCTCGCTGGAATAGCCCTGGATACAGGCGCGGTAAATGCGGTTTTTCTCCAATCCGGGCATAAGCGCCCTCCTCTCGTGCGAATCATACGAAAATTAGGGGCGGACAGAGCTGTCCGCCCCTGAAAGGTTTCCAAAACCTGGTTAAATCTCGAACTTCTCCATGACCTTGCGCAGGGCCTCGGCAAAGGCGGCCAGGGTCTTGTTGTCTCGGCCCTTGCTGCGGCGGATAAGGCCCACCAGGGAATCGCCCAGCTGCACCAGCTTCTGATACGCCGCGGTGACCCGGGGCGCGCCATCGAAGGTACGGGTCTTGCGCTGGGGCAGATAGCCCGCCGCCAGCTGGGTGCAGGTCAGCAGGTCATACTCCTCGGTATACTGGGGAGCGTGGGCCGTGAAGCCCAGCTGGCTCACCGTCTGGGCAAACACCGGAGCCACCTCCCGGTCGCCGTGGACCACGAACACGTGCTGGGGCTTGGGCTCCTTGAAATGGCTGATCCAGTCCAGCAGATGGTCGTGGTCGGCGTGGGAGCTGAGGCCCTGGAAATTCACCACCTTGGCCCGGACGGCCACGTCCTCGCCGAACAGCTTCACGGAGGGAGTCCCGTCCAGCAGGGTGCGGCCCAGGGTGCCCGGAGACTGGAAGCCCACGAACACCACGGCGCTGTCCGCCCGCCACAGGTTATACTTCAGGTGATGGCGGATGCGGCCCGCGTCGCACATACCGGAGGCGGAGATGATGACCTTGGGGGTGTGGTCCTCGTTCAGAGATTTGGACTCGTCCACGGTCTCCGTCAGGTGCAGGCCCGGGAAGTTGAACATATGGGTGCCGTCCTTCACCAGCTCCAGAGCGTCCTCGTCCAGATAGCCCCGCAGATCGCCGCAGAAAATGGTGGTGGCGCTCTTGGCCAGGGGACTGTCCACATACACCGGGAAATTCGGCACGGAGGTCACCAGGCCCTGATCCTTGATCTCCCGGATGAAATACAGCAGCTCCTGGGTGCGGCCCACGGCAAAGGAGGGGATCACCACGTTGCCGCCCTTGCCCAGGGTCTCGTCGATGATCTGGGCCAGCTGGCCGGTATAGCTCCACACCTCGGTGTGGTTGCGGTCGCCATAGGTGCTCTCCATGACCACATAATCCGCCCCGGTGAAGAACTGGGGGTCCCGGATGATGGGCTGGTCCACGTTGCCGATATCGCCGGAGAACACGATGGTTTTCGTCTGGCCTCCCTCGGTAAGAGTCAGGCGGATGGACGCGGAGCCCAGCAGATGGCCCGCGTCGATGAACACGGCGTCCACCCCGTCGCACAGGTGGACGGGCTGGTCATATTCGCAGGTGTCGATAAACTCCGGCACCCGCTGGGCGTCGGCCACGGTATACAGGGGCTCCTCCTCAGGCCGGCCGGCCCGGCGGTTCTTGCGGTTTTTATACTCGGCGTCGCTCTCCTGGATGTGGGCGGAGTCCTGGAGCATGATGCTCATGAGCTGAGCCGTGAGCCGGGTGGTGAGAATGCGGCCCTGGAAGCCGTTTTTGATGAGCATGGGCACCCGGCCGGAGTGGTCGATGTGGGCGTGGGTGATGAGCACATAGTCGATGCTGCCCGGGGCAAAGGGCAGGGAGCGGTTGTCCACCTCGTCCCGGCCCTGCTGCAATCCGCAGTCGATGAGGATGCGCTTGCTGCCTACCTCCAGACAATGGCAGCTGCCGGTGACGCACTGGTCAGCGCCGAAAAAACTCAGCTTCATGGCGTTCGTCCTTTCCTCTCAAAAATTGGGGTGCCCTTATTGTAACACTTTTTCTTCCCGGCGGCAACAGGAATTGCATTTTGCCGGAACATCCGTTATAATAGGTGGGAATATAACTTGTTATTCCCCTGAGGAGGAACGCAAATGTTTGAACAATCCCATATCCGCAACTTTTCCATCATCGCCCATATCGACCACGGCAAGTCCCATTCCCAGTTTGCCTGACGGCAAACCGGGAGCCCTTTTCATTTAATGTCCTTCGGCGGAAATGAATTCCGCCTGCGGCAAGGTTTTGCTGCGCAAAACGCTTGTTACGCGCCACTTGGCGCGTCAGCGTGGACTTACCTACAGGAGGAACGCAAATGTTTGAACAATCCCATATCCGCAACTTTTCCATTATCGCCCACATCGACCATGGCAAGTCCACGCTGGCGGACCGGCTGCTGGAGCTGTGCGACGCCGTGCCGGAGCGGGAGATGGAGAACCAGATTCTGGACAACATGGACCTGGAGCGGGAGCGGGGCATCACCATCAAGTCCCGGGCCGTGCACCTGTTCTACAAGGCCAAGGACGGCGAGATCTACGCCCTGAACCTCATCGACACCCCGGGCCATGTGGACTTCAACTATGAGGTGTCCCGGTCCCTGGCCGCCTGCGAGGGGGCGGTGCTGGTGGTGGACGCCACCCAAGGGGTGGAGGCCCAGACCCTGGCCAACACCTATCTTGCCATGGAGCACGACCTGGAGATTCTGCCGGTATTCAACAAGATCGACCTGCCCGCCGCCGACTCCATGAAGGCCAAGCAGGAGGTGGAGGACATCATCGGCCTGCCCGCCATGGACGCGCCGGAAATCTCCGCCAAGCTGGGCCTGAACGTGGAGTCGGTGCTGGAGGACGTGGTGCACAATGTCCCCGCCCCCACCGGCGACCCCAACGCCCCCCTGCAGGCCCTGATCTTCGACAGCCAGTATGACCCCTATGTGGGGGTGGTGGTGCTGTTCCGCATCAAGCAGGGCACCATCCGCCGGGGCCAGACGGTGCGCATGATGGCCACCGGAGCCCAGTATACCATTCTGGAGTGCGGCTACCTGAAGCCCCTGGGCAACGAGCCCACGGACGCCCTCCAGGCCGGTGAGGTGGGCTATTTCACCGCCTCCATCAAAAACGTCAAGGACACCCAGGTGGGCGATACCATCACCGACGCCGAAAATCCCGCCGCCCAGCCTCTGCCCGGCTATCGCCCGGCCCAGTCCATGGTCTACTGCGGCATTTACACCGAGGACGGCAGCAAGTATCCCGACCTGCGGGACGCCCTGGAGAAGCTCCAGCTCAACGACGCCTCCCTGACCTTCGAGCCGGAAAGCTCCGTGGCCCTGGGCTTCGGCTTCCGCTGCGGCTTTCTGGGGATGCTCCACATGGAGATCATCCAGGAGCGACTGGAGCGGGAGTTCAACCTGGACCTGGTGACCACCCTGCCCAGCGTCATCTATCATGTATACAAGTCCGACGGCACCATGGTGAAGGTGGATAACCCCCACAACTATCCGGACCCCACGGTTATCGAGCACGCGGAGGAGCCGTATGTGAAGGTGTCCATTATCAGCCCCAATGAGTATGTGGGCAACATCATGCCCATGTGCCAGGACCGCCGGGGCGAGTTCAAGGACATGCAGTATCTGGACACCCACCTGGTGGAGCTGCACTATCAGATGCCCCTCAACGAGATCATCTATGACTTTTTCGACACCCTGAAGGCCAACACCAAGGGCTATGCCTCCCTGGACTATGAGCTCTCCGGCTACCGGCCCAGTGAGCTGGTGAAGGTGGATCTGCTGCTCAACGGCGACGGCGTGGACGCCCTGAGCTTCATTGCCCACAAGGACAAGGCCTATCCCCGGGCCCGGCGGCTGTGCGAAAAGCTGAAGGAGAACATCCCCCGCCAGCTGTTTGAGGTGCCCATCCAGGCAGCCATCGGCGGACGGATCATCGCCCGGGAGACGGTAAAGGCCATGCGCAAGGACGTGCTGGCCAAGTGCTACGGCGGCGACATCACCCGGAAGAAGAAACTGCTGGAAAAGCAGAAAGAAGGCAAGAAGAAGATGCGGAATCTGGGTACGGTTCAAGTGCCTACGGAAGCCTTCATGGCGGTGCTTAAGCTGGACAGCGATTGATAACAGGAGGCGCTCATATGGAACAGGCCACGTTTGACGATTTCATGAAGCTGGACATCCGGGTGGGCACCATTGTGGAGGCCCGGCCCTTTGAAAAGGCACGCAGGCCCGCCTATCAGCTGCTGGTGGACCTGGGCCCGGAGCTGGGGCAAAAGCGCTCCAGCGCCCAGATCACCCAGCAGTATGCCCCGGAGGAACTGGTGGGCAAGCAGGTGCTGGCGGTGGTGAATTTCCCGCCCCGTCAGATTGCCAACTTCCTCTCCCAGGTGCTGGTGCTGGGGACCTACTCCCAGGGCGGCGTGGTGCTGATCACGCCGGACAAGCCCGTGGAAAACGGGGACCGGCTGGGGTAAAATAGGAGGTATCGCATATGGCCGGATTCGGCGTTCTGATTGTTTCGGGCATATTATCGGCGATTTTCCTGTTCTTCATCGCCGTGTTTGCCGCCGCGGCGGCGTATATCATGGCCAGCTATGTGCTGGAGGGCTTTTCCATCGCCTGCATGCGCAAAAAAGCGGGCGACGCACATACATTCCCTGCCTGGATTCCCTTTTACAGCAAGTATCTGCTGGGAAAGCTGGCAGACCGGCGGGTCATGGGCGCCGTGTCGGCCCTTCTGACGCTTCTGTCCGTCTGCCTTTGCGTCTATTTCTACGTCTGCCGGGAGTTGAATACCCTTTGGTTCATCCTCCTGCTGATGGCCCTGGTGGCGGTCTTTATCCTGGACACCCTGATCGCCCACCGGATCTATAAAAGCCGCGCCGGTAAATATGGGGACGTCCTGACCGTGTTCACCGTTTTATCCCTGGGCCTGCTCCGCCCGGTGTTCCTGTTTGCTGTCCGCAATCGGGCAGCGGAGAACGTGCCGGCCCCGGAGTGTGGAAATTGAGTAAAAATCCCGGAGGGAGATGTGATAGCATGGCCGAGGAAAAGCTGTTTATTGAGGCATCCGAAGAGGATGTGCCGTCCATTATCGCCCTGCGGCAAAGAATCTGGGGCACCACATACCGAGGCGTTTACCCCGACAGCATGATAGATAACTTTGACTGGGACTGGCACAGGGAAATGGAGCTGCTGAGGGTCCATCATCCGGCGTATTCTGTGTACTTGGTCCGAAAGGACCGGCAGGACATTGGCTACCTGACGATAAACGAAGCCGATGTAATCACCCTGCAATCCCTGTATATTTCCGCCGAATACCAAAGACAGGGGATCGGCCGGCAAGCGTTCGATTTCGTGAAAGCGTATTGCAGAGCGCACCATGCCGCCTCCTTTGTCTGCCACTGTGTCCCGGAGAATCTTAACGCCCGCGGCTTCTATGAGCGCATGGGCGGCAAGGTGATCGGGCAGGACCTGGCAAACGAGGAACGGTGGCAGAACTCCGTCACTTATCAGTTTACCCTGACACAATAAAATTGCTCAAAAGAAAGTTGAGGATCACCTATGAACAACATCACAAAAACCGCTATGATCACCATCTGCGGGCGGCCCAATGTGGGCAAGTCCAGCCTCACCAACGCCCTGGTGGGGGAGAAGATCGCCATCGTGTCCGACAAGCCCCAGACCACCCGCAACCGGATCTACGGCGTGGTGAACCGGGAGGATACCCAGTTTGTGCTGCTGGACACCCCGGGCCTGCACAAGCCCCGGTCCCGGCTGGGGGACTACATGGTGAAGGTGGTGCGGGAGAGCCTGCAGCAGGTGGAGGCCGCGCTGCTGCTGGTGGAGCCCATCGCCCATGTGGGGGAGCCGGAGAAGATCCTGCTCCAGCGCATCACCGAGGAGGGCCTGCCCTGTGTGCTGTGCATCAACAAGATCGACACCGTGGAGAAAAAGGACGACCTGCTGGAGGTTATTGCCGCCTACAGTGCCGTGTATCCCGGGTTTGACGCCATTATCCCCATCTCCGCCCGCACCGGCGACGGTTTGGACGACCTGATGGCCCAGCTGCAGATCTATGCCACGGCAGGCCCCCAGCTGTTCCCCGACGGCATGACCACCGACCAGCCCGACGCCCAGGTGTGCGCCGAGATCGTCCGGGAGAAAATGCTGCTGTGCCTGGACAAGGAGATCCCCCACGGCACGGCGGTGGAGGTGACCCGCTTCACCGAGCGGGAGGACACCGGCATCATCGACCTGGACGTGACCATCTACTGCGAAAAGGCCAGCCACAAGGGCATCATCATCGGCAAGCACGGGGATATGCTCAAGCGCATCAGCTCCCTGGCCCGCCGGGACATCGAAAAGTTCATGGGCACCAAGGTGTACATGGAAACCTGGGTCAAGGTCAAAGAAAACTGGCGGGATAATGTGAATTTCATCCGCGCCAGAGGGTACGATGAGCAGTGACTTCTTCCCATCGGCCATGCTGTGCCAGTTTTCTTGCGGCGTCAGCCGCTCGCCGCTCTGCGGCGTAAATTCAAAGAATTTCTGCCGGCGGAATTCATTTCCGCCGCAGCAGATGGTATGAGGGGTCCCCGGTCAGATATCATCTGACTGGGGCAAACTGGCGGGATAATGTGAACTTCATCCGCGCCAGGGGATATGACGAGCAGTAACTTCGGCCAGAACCTTCCACTTATGACGCGGCAAAACCGCGGCACACTATAGGTGGAGGTGAGACGTATGGAGGGGCGATGGGACCTGTTCTGGGCCACCGGAGCGCCGGAGGCGTACTTGCTGTATAAGGAGGCGGCTGAATGCAGCCGGAACGATTCGTAACGTGCGGCCTGGTGCTGCGGGAAACGGTGACCCGGGACGCGGACAAGATCCTCACCGTGCTGACCCCGGACCGGGGCAGGCTCTCCGTGATCGCCCGGGGGGCCCGGCGCAAGGGCAGCCGCGTGGCCGCGGCCTGCCAGCTGCTGGCCTATTCGGAGATGACCCTCTATGAAAAGGGCCGGTGGACCATGCTGGACGCGGCGGACACCATCGAGCTGTTCGACGGCCTGCGGCAGGACCTGACGGCCCTGAGCCTGGCGGCCTACTTCGCCGAGCTGACGGAGGCGGTGTCCGACGGCTGCGGCGGCGACGTGCTGCCCCTGCTGCTCAACGCCCTGTATGCCCTCAGCGCCCTGAAAAAGCCGCCTCAGCTGGTGAAGCCCGCGTTTCAGTTCCGGCTGATGGCCCTGGCAGGCTATGAGCCCATGGCCGATGGCTGCGCCCTGTGCGGCGCACCCCAGCCGGAAAATCCCATGCTGGACGTGGTCCACGGGGTGGTCCACTGCGGCAAATGCCGGGAAAAAGGGGGCCTGTCCCTGCCGCTGACGGCGTCGGGCCTGGCGGCCCTGCGATACGTGCTCTACGGCGACCCCCGGCGGCTGTACAGCTTTTCCCTGCCGCCGGAGGGACTGCGTGCCCTGAACCATGCGGCGGACGCCTACGTTTCCGCCCAGCTGGAGCGCAGCTTCCGTACCCTGGACTATTACAAGACCATTCTTCCGCAAGAGGAAACGAAATATGAGTGAATTATTTGAAAAATCCATCCGCACCCTGGAGCTTCCGGCGGTGCTGGAAAAGCTGGCGGCCAAGGCCGTCAGCCAGGCGGCCAAGGACCGGTGCCTGAAGCTGACCCCCTCCACGGACGTGGAGGAGGTGCTGCGGCTGCTGGACGAGACCGATGCCGCCAAGGAGCGGCTGGGACTCCACGGCAGTCCGTCCTTCTCCGGCGTGAAGGACGTATCCGCCGCCCTGACCCGGGCGGACCACGGCGGCATGCTGAACACCCGGGAGCTGCTGGACATCGCCGGCGTCCTCACCGCCAGCCGCCGGGTGTCGGATTACGACGCCCAGCGCCAGGGGGAGGAGACGGTGCTGGACCGCCTGTTTGCCTCCCTGCACACCAATAAGTACTTAGAGGAGCAGATCCGCTCCGCCATTCTGGACGAGGAGACCATCGCCGACACCGCCAGCAGCGAGCTGGCGGACATCCGCCGGAAAATGCGGCTGGCCGCCTCCAAGGGGCGGCAGATCCTTCAGCGCATCATCTCCTCGCCGTCCTATGCCAAGGTGCTGCAGGAGGCCCTGATCACCCAGCGGGACGGCCGGTTCGTGGTGCCGGTGAAGGCCGAGTGCAAGGGCAGTATGCCCGGCCTGGTCCACGACATCTCCTCCTCCGGGGCCACGTTGTTTGTGGAGCCCATGGGCGTGGTGCAGGCCAACAACGAGCTGAAGGAGCTGGAGGCCCGGGAGCAGAAGGAGATCGACCGCATCCTGCGCCAGCTGTCCGCCGCCTGCGCTGCCCAGATGGAGAACATCCTCTGGGACTATGACATTCTGGTGCACCTGGACGTGATCTTCGCCCGGGCACAGCTGAGCTATCAGCTCAACGCCAGCCGTCCGGAGGTCCGCCGCCGGGGCGGCGTGACACTGCGCCGTGCCCGGCACCCCCTGCTGGACCAGGCCAGGGCCGTGCCCATCACCGTGGAGCTGGGCCAGCAGTTCGACACCCTGGTGATCACCGGCCCCAACACCGGCGGCAAGACCGTGACCCTGAAAACCATCGGCCTGCTGTGCCTGATGGCCCAGTGCGGCCTGCACATCCCCGCCGACAGCGGCAGCGCCGTCCGGGTGTTCCACCGGGTGCTGGCAGACGTAGGCGACGAGCAGAGCATCGAACAGAGCTTGTCCACCTTCTCCGCCCATATGTCCAACATCGTCCAGATTCTGCGGGAGGTGGACGACCAGAGCCTGCTGCTGTTTGATGAGCTGGGAGCCGGTACGGACCCCATCGAGGGCGCGGCCCTGGCCATTGCCATCATCGAAAGCGCCCGCAGTCAGGGGGCGCTGATCGCCGCCACCACCCACTATGCCGAGCTGAAAACCTTCGCCATGACCACGGCGGGGGTGGAAAACGCCAGCTGTGAGTTCGACGTGCAGACCCTGCGCCCCACCTACCGACTGCTGATCGGCATCCCCGGCAAGTCCAACGCCTTCGCCATCTCCCGGCGGCTGGGGCTGGATGAGTCCGTGATCCAGGCCGCCCAGCAGCAGATGGACAGCGACTCCGTCCGCTTCGAGGACGTGCTGACCCAGCTGGAGGAGAAGCGCCAGCGGCTGGAGAAGGCCCAGGCCGAGGCGGACCGCCTGTGGCGTCAGCGGGAGGAGGACGCCCGAAAGGCCCGGACCTTCCGGGAGCAGATGGAAAAGGCCAAGGAAAACGCCCGCACCAAGGGCGAGGCCGAGGCCAAGCGCATCGTGCGCCAGGCCCAGGCCCAGGCCGACGAAATTTTCGCCCAGTTGGACCAGCTGCGCCGCCAGCAGCAAAAGCAGATCAACTTCCAGGAGCTCAACGACGCCAAGGCCGCCGTGCGGCACAGTCTGAACCAGGCCCAGGAGGCCCTGCACCTGCGCAGCGAGCCCCAGGAGCCTGCCTATGCCCCCAGCCGCCCCATCGAGGTAGGGGACCTGGTGGAGCTTCCCGGGGTGAAAATGGCCGCCTCGGTGCTGGCCGTCAACAACGACGGCACCCTGCTTTTGCAGGCCGGAAAGATGAAGATGACCGTCAAGGCCCAGCAGGTGCGCCTGCCGGAGGGCCAGCCCAAAAAGAAGCCCGCCGCTCCGGTGGGCGGCAGTCCCAAGCTGAATCTCCAGTCCCGGGCTTCGTCGGAGCTGGATATCCGGGGCTATGAGACCCTGGAGGCCGAAAGCGTGGTGGAGAATTACATCGACAGCGCCGTGATGGCAAAGCTGGGCACCGTGACCATCATCCACGGCAAGGGCACCGGCGCCCTGCGCAAGGCGGTCCACGAGATGCTCAAGCGGAACAAGGCCGTCAAGAGCTTCCGCCTGGGCCGCTATGGCGAGGGAGAGGCCGGCGTAACGGTGGTGGAGCTGAAATAACAGACGGAGTTTGTGGATTCTGCCAAAAGGGCCAAACTTTTTTTCAGGCCCCGCTTCAAGAATTTGTAGCTTTGGATATTGCTTTCTTTCCCCGTTTCGGTATAATATTATAGTGTGAGAGAAGTATGTCCCCGCATTTTGCGAAAATGCTTCATAAAAGGAGTGCAATGGAATGTTTACACAGGAAGTTACCGTGAACAATGAGGTGGGCCTGCACGCCCGGCCTGCTACCTATTTTATCCAGAAGGCCAACGAGTTCAAAAGCGGCATCTGGGTGGAGAAGGAGGAGCGCCGGGTCAACGCCAAGAGCCTGCTGGGCGTTCTGTCCCTGGGCATCGTGAAGGGCACCACCATCACCCTGATCGCCGACGGCCCCGACGCCAAGGAGGCCGTGGAGGCCCTGGCGCAGCTGGTGGACAATCAGCTGGGCGAGTAAAAACGAAATAACCGGAAAACACCGGAGGGACGGCTGTCCCTCCGGTGTTTGTTTTCATACCTCAGTTCAGCATATCGGCGTTGGTGTCGAACAGCTGGCGGATGCGCCGGCGCAGGGGCCGGTGGGCCGGGTCCGTCAGCTCCGGGTCACGCTCCATCAGCTGCCGGGCCGCCGTCTGGGCCTCGTCCAGCAGCCGCATGTCGCAGCTGAGGTCCGCGATCTTCATGGCCGGCAGGCCGTGCTGCCGCTGGCCGAAGAAATCTCCCGGCCCCCGCAGCCGCAGGTCCTCCTGGGAGATGCGGAAGCCGTCGTTGGTCTGGGTCATCACCTTCAGCCGGGCCCGGGTTTCCTCGTTCCGGCTGTCCGACAGCAGGATGCAGTAGCTTTTTTCCTTGCCCCGGCCCACCCGGCCCCGCAGCTGGTGCAGCTGGGACAGGCCGAACCGGTCTGCATTCTCCACCACCATACACGTGGCGTTGGGCACGTCCACGCCCACCTCCACCACGGTGGTGGATACCAGGATATCGCTTTCCCCGGCGGCAAAGGCTGCCATGACTTTTTCCTTCTCCCTGGGCTTCATCTTCCCGTGGAGCACCGCCACCCGCAGATCCGGAAACACCTGCTCCTGCAATTGCCTGGCGTAGGCCGTCACGGCCTTGCGCTCGTCGGGGATCTGGTCCGGCTCCCCCACCAGGGGGCACACCACGAAGATCTGCTGTCCCGCCGCCGCCAGCTTCCGGATAAACGCCTGGACCCGGGGCCGGTAGCTCTCTCCCAGGGCGAAGGTGTCCACCTTCTGCCGCCCCGGCGGCAGCTCGTCGATCACCGACACGTCCAGGTCGCCATAGATCACCAGGGCCAGGGTCCGGGGGATAGGCGTGGCCGACAGCACCAGCAGGTGGGGGTCCTCCGCCTTCTGGGACAGGGCCGCCCGCTGGTTCACGCCGAACCGGTGCTGCTCGTCCGTTACCACCAGGCCCAGCTTCTGATACTGCACGTCCTCCGTCAGCAGGGCGTGAGTGCCGATGCACAGATCAATGGACCCGTCCGCCAGCCCCGCTAAAATCTCCCGCCGCTCCTTGGCCCGGGTGGAACCGGTCAGCAGGGCGCACCGGATGGAAAACCGGGCCAGCAGCGGCGCCAGCCCCTGATAGTGCTGCCGGGCCAGAATTTCCGTGGGGGCCATCAGGGCCGTCTGCCACCCGTTTTCCACGGCGAACCAGATGCACGCCGCCGCCACCATGGTCTTTCCGCTGCCCACGTCCCCCTGGCACAGACGGTTCATGGGCTTGCCGGACACCATGTCCTCCACGGCGTCGGCAATGGCCCGGCGCTGGGCCCCGGTCAGGGCAAAGGGCAGCCGCCGGTAAAAGGGCTCCATGCTCATCCGCCGGCAGGCCGGGCCTGCCACGTCCCGCCGCCGCTGCCGCAGCAGCTGCAGGCCGCAGGTCAGCAGAAACAGCTCCTCGAACACCAGCCGCCGCCGGGCCACCTCCAGAGCCTCCGGCGAGGCGGGAAAGTGGATGTTCTCATATGCATAGTTTACATAACACAGCTTGTGGGCCTGCCGCACCTCATCCGGCAGCACGTCCGGCAGCAGCTCCCGGCAGGCGTCCAGCCCCTGGCGGGCGGCCCGGGCCATCAGCCCCTGGGTGACTCCGGCGGTCAGGGGATAGATGGGCATGATGCGCCCGGTGACCTGCTGCCGCCCCTCCGGCTCAAACAGGGGGTTGATCATCTGCTTGCGCCGCAGATTGTCCTCCACCTTGCCGAAAAAGACGCACACATCCCCCTGGTGCAGGGCGTCCCGCCGGTGCTCCATGTTGAAAAACACCAGGTCCAGGGATCCACTGTCGTCCACCACCCGGGTCTTGGCGATGGTGCGGCCTCCGGAAATGCGATAGGCCGTCAGGTCCGCCGCCACCATGCCCCGGACGCATACGCTCTCCCCGGCGGTCAGCTTCCGGATGGGCCGGACCTGGGTCCGGTCCTCATACCCCCGGGGAAAATAGGCGATCAGGTCCCCCAGGGTGGTGATGCCCAGCTTTTCCAGGGCGGCGGCCCGGGCCTCGCCGATGCCCTTGATATATCGCACATTGGTGCCCAGGTCTGCCATAAGACCGCCTCCTTCGTCCTTATTTCCGGCGGTAGGTCACATATTGGAACGACACGCCGCCGGAGGTAAATGTCTCGCTTTGTTCCGCCTCTGTCCACGCACTGTCCCGGGATAAATCGGGGAAAAACGCGTCGGCCTGGGGCGCGGCGAAAATCCTCGTCAGATACACGGTGCTGCACCGGGGCAGCAGCTGCCGGTACACGCTTTCCCCGCCGATGACCACCGCGTCCTCCGGCACCTCCGCCAGGTCATGGATCACCTCTGCCCCCGGGGCGGTGAAATCCGTATCCCGGGTCAGCACCAGGTTCCGCCGGTCCGGCAGGCCCCGGCCCCCGGGGAGACTCTCCAGGGTCCGGCGGCCCATGACCACGGTTTTCCCCAGGGTCAGCTGCCGGAACCGCCGCAGGTCCTCCCGGATGTGAAACAGCAGAGCCCCCTCCCGGCCGATGCCGCCGTTTTCGCAGACGGCTGCAATGGCGATCATTCCTCGTCCTCCCCGTGGGGACGATGCAGCCACACCACCTGCTCCGGGGCCGGGGTCAGGCCCAGCTTTTTCTGCAGGGCGTGGGAAGCGGGGTTGTCCTCATACACATGGCAGAAGGGGGTCCAGCCCCGCTCCAGGTGCCACCGGATCAGCCAGCCCTCCAGGGCCATGGCCAGGCCCCGGCGGCGATACTCCGGCAGGACCTCTAAAATGCCCATGCTGCCCTCGTGGTGCACACCGATGAAAGCCGCCAGCTGCCCATCTTCAAACAGGCCCCACAGCTGCCCCGCCTCCATCCGGCTGCGCAGATATGCCGCCTCGTCGTCCTCCGGGTGATAGTGGGCGGCGCACAGGGGGAGGTATTCCTCCGTTATAGGCCGCACCTCCGCGGCGGGGACCCGGGGCGGCTGGCTTTCGCCATAGACCCACTGGGTGCAGGGGACGCCCTTTTTCAGGCTAAAGGCCCGGGCCACCTCGTCACTGGCCCCCTGGGGGACGCAGAAAAGCCCCCCGTTTTCCAGCCCCAGGCGGCGCAGAAGCGCCGCCAGAGCCGGTCCGTCGGCGATATCGCTCATGACCAGGTGGTCATTCCGGACCACGCTGCCCTCCGGGCCCCGGTACAGCAGATGTTCCTCCCCTTTTCGCAGCAGCACCTGATCCACGTTGGCGCTGTTCCATTTGTTATGCATACGGATTCTCCCTCTTTCCTTAGTGGTGTCTTTTCCCCCTATTATACCTTCTGTCGAGGAAAATGTAAACTTCCTTTCCGGCGGGAAACGTGCTATACTGGGGAAAACCCTGAAAGGAGGGTCGCCATGACCAAGGATGAGCTGCGGCAGAAGGCCAACGATCTGCCTCTGGCCCCGGGGGTCTATCTGATGATGGACAAAACCGGTAAGGTGATCTATGTGGGCAAGGCCAAAAAGCTGAAAAACCGCGTCAGCCAATATTTCCAGGACACCGCCTCCCACAACGAAAAGACCCGGGCCATGGTGTCCCAGGTGGACCATTTCGACACCATCTTCGTCTCCACGGAGTTCGAGGCCCTGATCCTGGAAAACTCTCTCATCAAGCGCCATATGCCCCGGTACAACATCCTGCTGAAGGACGACAAGGGCTATCCCTTTGTGCGGCTGGACGCCGACGCGGCCTACCCCCGCTTCTCCCTGGTGGGAAAAACGGCTGACGACGGCGCGAAATATTTCGGCCCCTTCGGCGGCCGGCGGGAGACCCGGCTGGCCATTGAGGCGGTGTGCGGTGCCCTGCACCTACCCACCTGTGCCCGCCAGTTTCCCCGGGACATCGGCAGGGAGCGGCCCTGCCTGAATCACCACATTGGCCGCTGCGACGGCTTCTGTCGCCCGGACGGCCCCGGCCAGGCGGAGTATCAGGCCCGGATCCGCCAGGCGGTGCGGATCTTCAGCGGCCACTACCGCCAGCTGACGGCGGAGCTGCAGCAGGAGATGGAGCAGGCGGCGGAGGAGCTGAACTTTGAGAAGGCCGCCGCCCTGCGGGACCGCATCCGGGCCATCTCCGTGCTGGGCAAGACCCAGCAGGTCATCGCCGGAGTCTGCGCCGACACGGACGTGTGGGGCGTGTACCCGGGCCAGGTCCGCTGCGGCAGCGCCGTGCTGCACATTGAGGACGGCAATCTTCTGGGCCGGGAGGTGGAGGTGTTCTCCGCCGCCGCCGACCAGGAGGAGGCGGACATCCTCTCCGCCGTGCTGAGCCAGTATTACCTGGACCGCCAGGCCCTGCCCCGGGAGATTCTGGTGCCCTGTGAATTAGAGGATATGGACACCTTCGCCGCCCTGCTGACGGGCCGGGCCGGGCACCGGGTGACCCTGCGGGTGCCCCAGCGGGGAGAGCGGGCGGAGCTGCTGCGCATGGCCCGCCGCAACGCCCGGGAGGAGGTGGAGCGCATCACCTCCGACGCCGAGCGCACCGGCAAGACCTTAGAGCAGCTGGGGACCCTGGCCGGGCTGGCGGAGGCCCCCCGGCGGCTGGAATCCTACGACATTTCCCACACCGCCGGGCAGGACATGGTGGCCTCCATGGTGGTGTTCGCGGACGGACGGCCCCTGAAGCGGGACTATCGCCGGTTCCAGGTAAAGACTCTGGACCACGCCGACGACCTGCGGGCCATGGAGGAGGTGCTGGAGCGCCGGTTCCGGCGGTATCTGGAGGGAGACGAGCACTTTGCCCCCCTGCCGGACCTGCTGCTGATGGACGGCGGCCAGCTGCAGGCGGAGGCCGCCTGCCATGTGCTGGAAAGGCTGGGCCTCACCGTGCCGGTGCTGGGCATGGTAAAAGATGACCGCCACCGGACCCGGGCCCTGGTAACGCCCCAGGGGCAGGAGCTGGGCATCCAGCAAAGCCCCCCGCTGTTTGCCCTGGTGGGCCGGGTGCAGGAGGAGGTCCACCGCTTCGCCATCACCTATCACCACGAAAAGCACACGAAATCCGCCCTGACCTCCCGGCTGGACGGCATCCCAGGGGTGGGAGACGTCCGGAAAAAGGCCCTGCTGAAGCACTTCAGAAGCGTCCGGGCCATTGAGCAGGCGGAGCTTCTGCAGCTGGAGGCGGTGCTGCCCAAGGCCGCCGCCCGGGCGGTATACGACCACTTTCACAAGGAGGAGACGCCGTGAAAACCTACGCCACCCTTGGCCCCGCCTGCTGCCGGGCGGACCTGCTGACGGAACTGCTGGACATGGGGCTGACGGGCTTCCGCCTGAACCTGTCCCACACCACCCTGGCGGCCTGCCGCCCCTGGACGGAGGCGGTGCAGCAGGCCCGGGAGGCCTCCGGCCGTCCGGCGGAGTTGATCGTCGATATGCGTGGTCCGGAGCTGCGGATGGGGCCCCTGTCCCGTCCCGTGACCCTGACGGCGGGGGAGACCGTGATCCTGGGACCCGGCGGGCTGCCGGTGGAGCCGGATATCCTGGCCGCCGTGGCCCCGGGGCAGGAGATTTTGCTGGATGACGGCCTGATGGCCCTGCGAGCGGAGTCCTGCGGCCGGGCCGTCACCTGCACCGTCACCCGGGGCGGGGTGCTGGAAAGCCGGAAAAGCATCACCCTGCCCGGGGTGGAGCTTCTCCGCCCGGCCCTGACGGAGCAGGACCTGCTGGACCTGGACGCCGCCGCCGGACAGGGGGTCACGGCGGTGATGCAGCCCTTTGTCCGCAGCCGCCATGAGCTGGAGCAGGTCCGGGCGGCCCTGGCCCGCCGGGGTCTGGAGCACCTCACGATATTCGCCAAGATCGAGGACCGGCGGGGCTGGCAGAGCCTGCCCCAATGGATGGACGCCTGCGACGTGGTCACCGTGGCCCGGGGGGACCTGGGCAGCAATCTGGGGCTTCTGCACCTGCCCGCCGCCCAGAAGGACATCGCCGCCCGGTGCCGCCGGGCCGGGAAGCCCTTCCTGGTGGTGACCCAGCTGCTGCACACCATGACGGAGCACCCCACCCCCACCCGGGCGGAGGTGCTGGACGTGTACAACGCCGTGCTGGACGGGGCGTCGGCCCTGATGCTCACCGGGGAAACGGCCCGGGGCCGGTATCCGGTGCAGGCGGTCCGCTGGCTGCTGGACATCGCCCGCCAGGCGGAGTGACGCGGCGGCTTTCTTCAAATTTCACAAAAACCTCTTTTCAAGATTGTCCGCCGGTGGTATAATGTTTCCATTATTTTGTACTACAGGGGGAATCACAGCCATGAAAAAGACCGTTTTACGCAAATATGCCCAGCTCATCGCCCAGACCGGCGTCAACGTGCAGCCCGGCCAGGAGGTGTTCATCACCGCCGACCTGGATCAGCCGGAGTTTGTGAAGATGCTGGTGGAGGAGTGCTACAAGCGCAAGGCCAAGAAGGTGGTGGTGGACTGGAGCTATCAGCCCCTGCAAAAGCTGCACTACCGCTATCGCACCATGACCACCCTGTCCAAGCTGGACAACTATGAGGAGGCCCGCTGGCAGCACTATGTGGACACCATCCCCTGCCGCATCTATCTGCTGTCGGAGGACCCCGACGGCCTCAACGGCATCAACCAGGAGAAGATGGCCAAGTCCCAGCAGCGGCTCTATCCCACCATCCGCAAATACCGGGACCAGATCGAGAACAAGTATCAGTGGTGCATCGCCGCCGTGCCCGGCGCGGCCTGGGCCAAGAAGCTGTTCCCGGGCCTGCGCACCAGCCAGGCTATGGAGAAGCTGTGGGAGGCCATTCTGTCCACCAGCCGGGTGGATGAGGACCCCTTGGCCGCCTGGGACGCCCACAACCAGGACCTTCACGACCGGTGCCAGTATCTCAACAGCCTGCACCTGCGGCAGCTGAAGTATAAGAGCGCCAACGGCACGGACCTGACCGTGGGGCTGATCCCGGAGGGGCAGTTCTGCGGCGGCGGCGAAACCAGCCTGCAGGGGATCTTCTTCAACCCCAACATCCCCACCGAGGAGTGCTTCACCTCCCCCATGAAGGGCCAGGCCGAGGGCATCGTCTATTCCACCAAGCCCCTGAGCTATCAGGGTCAGCTCATCGACGAGTTCTGGATCCGCTTCCACGAGGGCAAGGCCGTGGAGTGGAACGCCCAGGTCAACAACGATCTGCTGACCAAGCTCATCACCATGGACCAGGGCAGCTGCTATCTGGGCGAGTGCGCCCTGGTGCCCTTCGACTCCCCCATCAACCAGTCCGGCCTGCTGTTCTATAACACGCTGTTTGACGAGAATGCCTGCTGCCACCTGGCCCTGGGCATGGGCTTTGCCGACACCATCCGGGACTTCCAGAGCAAGACCCTGGAGGAGTGCCGGGCCATGGGCGTCAACGACTCCATGGTCCACGAGGACTTCATGATCGGCTCGGCGGACCTATCCATCGACGGCGTATGCGAAGATGGGAAAACCGTCCCCCTGTTCCGGAACGGCACCTGGGCCTTCTGATACGCAAACGAGCAAAAAATACCGCCGGAAAATCCGGCGGTATTTTTCTATGGATACCGTACAGGAGAGGGTCGGTCCCCGCACAGGTGATCCCGCAGATAGGGCGCTTTTCGCCCCCTATACTCATGAAACACCAAAGCGGCGAAACTGCAACCGGTTTTTTCAAAAAATTTTAAAAAAAATTCCCGGAGCGGTGCTCCGGGAATTTCAGACTTATTTGGTGCGGATGAACAGCACGCCCAGGGTGCCGGGGCCGCAGTGGGAGGTCACGGTGGAACCGGCGGTGGTTTCGATGATCTCCTCAAAATCGGGACACAGCTCCAGGATCTTCTGCCGCACGGCCTCCACCGCCTCCGGGGCGCAGCGGGTGTGGGTGATGAACACCCGGTGCTTGTTGATGTCGTCCCGACCCCGCAGCCGGTCGTCGGCATATTGCAGCATCACCTTGTCGATGGGGCCGCGATACTTCTTGCCGGGGGTCATTTTGCCGTCCTTCACTTCGATGCAGGGCTTCAGCTTCAGCAGGTTTCCGCCGAAGGCGCTGAGGGCCGAACAGCGGCCGCCCTTGTACAGATAGTCCAGCCGGTCGATGACGAAGCTGGCCTCCACCTGGGGAGCCAGGTCCGTGCAGGCCTTCTGGATCTCCTCCGCCGTCTGTCCGGCGGCGGCCAGCTCCGCCCCGTGGAGCACCAGCAGACCCTGGCCGGTGGAGAGGTTCCGGGAATCCACCACATACACCTGGCCGATGTCCGCCGCCGCGATGCAGGCGTTCTGGTAGGAGCTGGAAAAGTCGCTGCTGATGCAGAAGTGCACGATGCTGTACCCCTGCTGGCGCCAGTGGCGAAACTCCCGGACATAGTCAAACACGTTGACGGCGCTGGTCCGGGGCAGCTGCCCGCTGGCGTCCACATAGTCATAGATGATTTCCGGCGTGATCTCCACGCCGTCGCGGCCCACCTTGTCGCCGCAGTGCACCGACAGGGGGGTGATGGCAATGTCGTACTTTTCGATCAGCTCCGGCGATAAGTCGCAGGTGCTGTCCGAGGTGATCTTTACCTTCATTTGCTGCTTTTCTCCTTACGTTAAGGCCCCGGGCCGGGCCCGGCGGCGATTTGAGCAAGAGTTTTCCCCAATTCTTCCTTTTGCGGCGCTTCCAAAACTGCCGCGCATGATATTATATCGGAAAAGCCCCCGGGATGCAAGGAAAACTTACCGTTTACACGGAAAAAAGTGCGGCAGTTCTCGTGAACTGCCGCACTTTTGTGATTTTATTCCTCAAAGAGACTGGCCTGGTAGGGCAGGCCCGCCTGGCCGATATTCCGGCGCTGGGCGGCGTTTTCCTCCGTCAGCGCGTCAGTAATGGCCATTTTGCGGATGATGTTCCGCACGGTGGCGTCCAGGGCCGTCCCCTCCCGATAGTCGGCAGGGAAGATGAAGTCCACCCGCCCCTTGGCCAGCAGGTCCTCCACCCCCTGGCGGTTCTCCTGCTGATACACGGCGATGGCCTGGCCGCCATAGGCCCGCATCATCTTCATGCACGGCACGTCGGACAGTCCGTCGCCGATGTAGATCATGTTGGTAAAGGGCACCCGCTTGCTGTCGTCGGGCATGGAGTCGTTCAGGCTCTTGTCGTCGGACACGTCCAGAACGCCCTTGTTGATGCGATAGACGAACTGGGTCTTGTTGGTGAAGTTCACGTCCAGCTTGGGCCAGGAGGCCAGCCCGTCCCGGTCATAGAAGAACTCACAGGCGTAGATCTCCCGGAACTCCCGGGCGATGCCGCTGCCCTCGATGATCTCCCGCAGGCCGGAGGAGATGACATAGTGCTCCACCTGCACCCCCTGACTGCGGCCGAAGGCGTTGATGCGGCCGAACCACTCCGCCACCCCGGGGAACAGCTCCAGGCTGTGGCCGCAGCGCACCAGAAACTCCCGGTCCAGCCGGATGTTCTGGGCCCGGCACTCGGCGATCATGGTGTACATATACGCCAGAAGGCCGTCCATGCGGTTCTCCCGGCCGAAATCGTTGGCCTTTTTCCAAAACTCCGCCGGGGTATAGCCCAGGGCCGGGATAAAGGCGTAGTCCTCCATATCCGTGGTGCACAGGGTCTTGTCAAAGTCATACAGCAGGGCCACGATGGGCGTCATACTGCCACCTCCTTGCAGATAAGGCAAAAGCGGCCGCCGGGCCGCTTTTGACAGAATGATTCACCGCCGGTCGCCGCCGTTGTAGTTGCGGCCAAACTGCAGGTCCTCCAGATTCAGCTTGAAATCCAGGGGGAAGGGAGACTCCTCCTCTTTCTTCTCCTGAAACTCCGGCTGCGGCTCCGGTTCGGCGGCAGACTCCGGCTGGGGGGCCTCCTCCTGGGGAACAGGCTCCGCGTCCGCCACGGGCACGGCGTTCTCCTCCGGGGCGGGCAGGGTCACCGCCTCGTTCTCCGGCTCCTGGTCCTCCTGCTCCGGGGCATTGCGCTCCGGCAGGGAATCCAGAAACGCCAGCTGCTGGGCGCACAGGTCCCGGCTGCGCTGGATGAAGTCCTCCGTCTCGCTCTGGGCCGTTGCCAGCTTCTCCCAGGAATCCCGGATCTCCTGCTGGAGCTGCCGGGCCTGGACATCCGCCTCGCCTCGGGCGTCGGCAAGGATCTGCTCCGCCTGGGCCTGGGCATCGGCGATGGTTTTTTCTTTTTCCGCCTGGGCATCGGCCACCATCTGGGCCGCCATCTTCTGGGCCGCCAGCAGGGTGGAACGCATGGCGTCCTCGGTGGCCCGGTATTCCTCCACCTTTTCCGCCAGCATCTTCAGCTTGGCCTTCAGGGTGGTGTTGTCCTTATACAGGGCGGTATAATCCTCCGTCAGACCGTCCAGAAACTCGTCCACGGCCGTCATGTTATAGCCGCTGGTCAGGCCGGTGGACTTGGGAAAGGTTTTTTCGGAAACTTCCTGGGGTGTGTACATGCTCTATCCCTCCGTATTCTCTCTCGGTCCGTCACATATACAGGCCGCTGTTTTCCAGTCCGTCGATCAGGTCCCCCATCAGGTCCACCGAATAGGGGGTGACGATATAGGTCTTGGCCGCCACGCGCTTGACGTTGCCGCTGGTGGCGTAGGCCACGCCGGACACGAAGTCCAGCAGACGCCGGGCGATATCCGGGTCGGTGTTCTCCATATTCATCACCACCGTGCGCTTTTCCATCAGATGGTCAGCAATGGTGTTGGCATCCTCGTCAAACTTCACCGGCTTCATCAGCACCACCTTCAGCTGCCCGGCGGAGTTGATGTTCACCACCTTGCTGCGGCGGTCGTCGCTGCGGCGCTCCTCGTCCCGGCGGGGACGCTCCGGGCGCTCCTCCTCCTGATACTCCTCCGGTTCATCCTCCTCGTCATAGGGGTGGATAAACTTTCTGAACTCATCCTTCAGGCTCATATGCGTCCCTCCTGCTCTTTATTTCGTATAGTCCCGCGCGCCGAAGATCGCCGTGCCCACCCGGATCATGTTGCTGCCGCACCGGATGGCGTCGGCGAAGTCGCCGCTCATGCCCATTGAGAGATATTCCATCTTATTATCGTATATTTTTGCATTGATGTCAACATATAACCAACGCATTTTCTCGAAATATGCCAAATTTCCGTGGGGCTCCGCCGCCACCGGGGGGATGGTCATCAGTCCCCGCACCTGCACATGGGGCAGGGCCCGGGCCATCTCCGCCGCAGCGTGGATCTGATCCGGGGAAAAGCCGCTTTTGGCGGCCTCGCCGCCGATGTTCACCTCCAGCAGGATATCCTGGCAGAGCTCCAGTCTTCCGGCGGCCTTTTCGATCTCCTGCAAAAGCTCCGTGCTGCCCACAGACTGGATCAGATCGGCCTTGCCCACCACCTGGCGGACCTTGTTGCGCTGCAAATGGCCGATAAAGTGCAGGGGACGGCCGGCGTAGGCGTTTTCCGCCAGCTTGGCGGTCATCTCCTGGACCCGGTTTTCGCCCAGGGCGTCAATACCGGCGGCAATGGCCTCCTGGCAGGCGGCGGCGTCGTTCATTTTGCTGGCGCCCACCAGGATGATGTCGGCGCCGGTGCGGCCGGTCTCCCGGGCCGCCTGGTCCATCTGCTGCCGGACGGCGGCAATGTTCTCCGCAATAGACATAGTGAAAGCCTTCCTTTCCCGTATTAATCTCCTGTCAATATCTGTGAGCCGTCCAGGGTGACGCCGGTCATGATGACCTCGTCCCCGGGACGCAGGGTGTCCAGTCCGTCGGTGTTCTGGGGCACCGACACCAGCACATAGTCATCTCCCTGGTACACCATGTCCACCGGCTTGAACCGGGAGAAGCTGCCCTGGGCGCAGTAAACCCCCAGGGTCCCGTCCTCCTGCTGCCGCAGGCACACGGAGGGCAGGCGCAGCCCGGTGTAGCTGTGGAGCACGATCTGGGCCGTCTGGTGCCGCAGCTGGGTGGTCTCCGCCAGATACTCCCGGCAGGCCAGCACCACCACGCACCGGCCGTCCTCCGCCGGGCTGACGGAGTGGACCGTGGCGGCGATGTCGTCGGTGATGCCTTTGGTCAGCCGCAGGGACACGCTGCCGCAGCCGGCGATGCGCTGGGCCTCCTCCTGGGTGACGGCGGCGGCATAGTACCAGGTGTTGCCGTAGATGAGCTTGCCCACGTTGGCGTTATTCTCCCCGGCGGCCAGCTTGTCCAGGGCGCCGGGGGTCAGGTCACCCAGCCCCGCCGGGGTCAGCACCGACTCGTATCCGTCGCACACGGCGGAGTAGGTCCCCGCCCGGGGGGCGGTGATGTTGGCCGCGCCGGTGAGTCCCGCCTGCAAAGAGTCGATCTCGTCCTGCACGGCGGTGATCTCGGCCTTGATCTCCTGGCTGGAGGTGTAGGCCCGGCTGCGCTTGACGATGGCAGCCTTCAGCTGGGACAGGTCGCCGGAGGCGGCGGTATAGTCCCCGCCGGTGAGGTTCTTCCGCAGGGCTATGATGTCGTCGGAGATGGAGCCGTCCAGCTTCAGGGCGGCGTCGGGGTTCAGGTAGGAGGACAGGGCATACTCCAGCTGCTCCAGCTGGAGCCGCTTGGCCTGGATCTGGGCCACGGCCTCCAGGGCCCCGGGGCTGTCATAGGTGGCGGCAATGACCTGGCCCTGGCCCACCTTCTCCCCCTCCTCCCGGGTGGGACTCAGGGTCTCGGCGTCGGTGCGGAAAGTCTCCTCCTCCCGCACCAGCCAGCCGGAGGCCTCCACGGCGTCCTCCGTGGTGCTGGTATACACCCGGGTGGTGGCGTAGGGGTTCGTCAGATACCGCACCCCCTGGACCAGGAAATAGAACACCACCGCCGCCGCCAGGGCAATGGACAGAATTTTGAATACGCGGGTGGATTTCATAACGTACCTCCTTTGGCGATTCCCGGGAATCCATTCATTTCGTAGGGCGGGGCCCATGTGCCCCGCCGCCGGTCAGGTCTGCGCCTCCGGGTCGTACAGGGCCACCGGGTGCAGCGGGACAATCGTAGATATAGCGTGCTTATAGATCACCTGCTGCCTGTTGCCCAGATGCCGCAGGGCGGCATCCGGGGCCCCGTGATTTTATTCCGCACGGGCGAAGTGAATCCGCCCGTGCCCAAGGTTTTGCCCGGGGCAAAACGCTTGACGGCCTTCCGGCCGGGGCGCTATTGCGCCTCCGATGGCAGGCATGGGTCATACAGGGCCACCGGGTGCAGCGGGACAATCGTAGATATAGCGTGCTTATAGATCACCTGCTGCCTGCCGTCGGTGTCCAGCACCACGGTGAAGCTGTCGAAGCCGGTGACGCTGCCCCGCATCTGGAAACCGTTCATCAGAAACACGGTCACGGGCAGGCTCTGCTTGCGGACTTTGGTCAAAAAGATGTCCTGAAGGTTGTTTTTCTGCATAACGAATGCTCCTTTTCTCTTTGTGCGGACGGCTGTCCGCCTGCCCTTATCCTAAGCCATGGGCTGTGAGAAAATCTGTCGCATTCTGGAGAGCCGCCGGGAAATCCGGCTCCTTGTCCCAGTAGATCCAGTGGATCGCCGGGTTCCGCCGCAGCCAGGTCAGCTGCCGCTTGGCATATTGGCGGGAGCGGAGCTTGACCTCCTCCACCGCCTGGTCCGCCGTGGCCGCGCCGTCGGCCACCGCCAGGAACTGCTTGTATCCGATGGCCTGCAGAGCCGTGGCGTCCCGGGGCAGGCCGCTGTCCAGAAGCGCCTGCACCTCCTGCAAAAGCCCCCGGCGGACCATCTCGTCCACCCGGCGGTCGATGCGCTCCCGCAGGTCCGCCCGGTCCCGGAAGCTCAGCCCGATATACACCGCCTCGTACCGGTCCGGACGCTGCCGTCCCCGCCTGTCCCGCAGGGACATGGGCTCCCCGGTCTGCTCATAGATCTCCAGTGCCCGGAGAATGCGCTTTTCATCCCGCAGGTGCAGCCGCGCCGCCGTCTCCGGGTCCACGGCCTCCAGCCGCCGCAGCATCTCCCAGGGCCCCAGCTCCCGCAGCTCCTGCTGAAGCCGCAGGCGGGTCCGGCCCCCCTGGCAGCCGGGGGCGAAGTCGTCTCCCCGGATCAGGGCGTCCAGGTACAGGCCCGTGCCCCCGGCCAGCACCGGGAGCTTTCCCCGGCTGAGAATATCCTGAATGCAGGCGTCCGCCGCCTGGCAGAACCGGGCCGCAGACCACTGCTCCGCCGGGTCCGCCACGGCGATCATGTGATGGGGGACCCCCTCCATCTCCTCCGCCGTGGGGGCGGCGGTGCCGATGGTCATGCCCCGGTAGATCTGCATGGAGTCCACGGACACCACCTCGCCGTTCAGCCGCCGGGCCAGGGCCACGGCCATTTTCGTTTTTCCGCTGGCGGTGGGTCCTACCACGCACAGAACGGTCATAGGCGGCTCCTTTCCCGGGCTGTCACGCCCGCTTGAACATCTTCTCCACCTGGTATTTGCTGAGCTTCACCGCCACCGGGCGGCCATGGGGGCAATACTGGATCTCCCCGGACTGGACCCGGTCCACCAGACGCCGCAGCTCGGCGGGGTCGGTGTGCATCCCGGCCTTGATGGCGGATTTGCAGGCCATGGTGGACAGCAGGCTGTCCCGGGCCGCGTCCGGGTCCGCCCGGTTCAGCCGCAGGTCCTCCGCCAGCTCCTCCAGGGCCCCGGCGGGGTCGTCGATATCGCCGGGTACCTCCCGCACCAGCACCGCGCCGCCGAAATCCTCGCACCGGAAGCCGTATCGCTCCAGCAGCGGCAGCTGCTCCAGCACCGCCGCGCAGTCCTCCGGCGGCAGCTCCACCGCCAACGGCTCCAGCAGGGTCTGGGTCATCACCGGCTCTGCGGCGGCCTTCAGCGCATCGAACCGCACCCGCTCATGGGCGGCGTGCTTGTCGATAAGCCACACGTTCTCCTCCTCGTCCTCGCAGATGATATAGGTCCGCAGCACCTCCCCGGCGATGCGCCAGGGGGCCGCATGCGGCGGCTCCAGAGTCACCTGCTCCGGCAGGGATACCGTCTCCTGCACAGGCGGTTCCTCCCGCACAGGCGCCGGTTCCTGCGGCTCTGCCGCCGAGGCCGGGGACGGCGGGGTGATGTGATAGCTGACGCCGGGCCGGGCCGTGGGGGCCGTGAAGGCCTTCCCCGGCTCCGGGGCCACGTCCCGCACCGTCAGGGCCGGCTGTTCCGCCGGGCGCACCGGTCGGGCCGGGGCGGCGGGCCGGGCAGAGAAGCTCCCCAGCGGCGGCTTCTCCGGCTGGGGCTTCTGCTGCTGCCGGAACTCCTGGGCGGTCATGGTCCGGTAAAAGGGCTTTTCCTCCTGCCGGGCGGGCTGTTCCGCCCGGTTCAGAGCGTCCATGACGGTATAGTACACCGCGTCAAAGGCGGTTTTGTCGGATACGAATTTCACCACGGTCTTGGCCGGATGCACGTTCACGTCCACCCGGTCCTCCGGCAGGGTCAGATGCAGCACGCAGCCGGGGAACTTCCCCTTCAGCAGGCGGTTGCGGTACGCCTCCTCCAGGGCCGCCGACAGCAGCTGGCTTTTCACGAACCGGCCGTTGACGAAGAACAGCTGGCGGCCCCGGGTGCCGTGGCCGTTCAGGGGCCGGGTCACATAGCCCGACACCTGCACGTCGCCGCCGCAGCCCCGGACCTCCTGCAGGCCCATGGCGAAGTCCCGGCCCATGGCCGCATAAACGGCGGACAGCAGCTGCCCGTCGCCGGGGGTGTGGAGCACCTCGGCCCCGTCCCGCAGCAGCTTGAAGGACACCTCCGGATGGCTCAGGGCCAGGTGCTGAACGATGCCCGCCACGGCGGCCCCCTCGGCGCTGTCCTTTTTCATGAATTTCATCCGGGCGGGGGTGTTGTAAAACAGGTCCCGGACGCAGATGGTGGTGCCCTCCGGGCACCCGATCTCCTCCACCTGGCCCGGCACGCTCCCCTCCAGATGCAGGGAGGCCCCGGTCTGGGCCCCGGTCTGGCGGGTGAAAATATCCACCCGGGACACGGCGGAAATAGCGGCCAGCGCCTCCCCCCGGAAGCCCAGGGTGCCGATGGCAGCCAGGTCCCCGGCGGTGCGCAGCTTGCTGGTGGCATGGCGCAGAAACGCCGTGGGCAGCTGCTGGGGCGCGATGCCGCAGCCGTTGTCCGTCATCCGCAGATAGGTGAGGCCCCCGTGCTGCACCTCCGCCACGATGGCGGTAGCCCCGGCGTCCAGGGCGTTTTCCAGCAGCTCCTTGGCCACGCTGGCGGGCCGCTCCACCACCTCGCCGGCGGCGATCAGGTCCGCCACGTGCCGGGGCAGGCATTGAATATCAGGCATAGAGTTGTCCTTTCGTGTTACGTCAGCTTCTTTTTCAGCTCATACAGCAGCTGCAGGGCCTCCAGGGGCGTCAGGGAGTCCACCTGGGCCCGGCGCAGCCGGTCGATGACCTCCCCCTCGGCCACGGCGGCAAAGGACACCTGGTCCTCCCGGGGAGCGGGGGCTGCCGCCGGGTGGCCGGACTCCTCCTCCAGCTGCCGGAGGATTTTTCTGGCCCGGGACACCACCGCCTCCGGCAGGCCCGCCAGCTTGGCCACCTCGATGCCGTAGCTGCGGTCCGCGCCGCCGGGGACGATCTTCCGCAGGAACACGATCTCCTCCCCCCGGGTGCGGACGGCGATGTTATAGTTCTTCACGCCGGGAAGGGTCCCCTCCATGGCGGTCAGCTCGTGATAGTGGGTGGCAAACAGGGTCTTGGCCCCCAGGCGCTTGGGGTCGGCGCAGTATTCCAGCACCGCCCGGGCGATGCTCATGCCGTCGAAGGTGGAGGTGCCCCGGCCGATCTCGTCCAGGATCAGCAGGCTGTCGGCGGTGGCGGTGCGCAGAATGTCGCTGACCTCCGTCATCTCCACCATAAAGGTGGACTGTCCCGCCGACAGGTCGTCGGAGGCCCCGATGCGGGTGAAGATCCGGTCCACGATGCCAAGCCTTGCGGCCTTGGCCGGGACAAAGGACCCGATCTGGGCCATGAGCACCATCAGCGCCACCTGGCGCATATAGGTGGACTTGCCCGCCATGTTGGGGCCGGTGATGATGGACACCCGGTCCTCGCTGCGGCCCATATAGGTGTCGTTGGGCACAAACAGGGCGTCAGGCCGCATGGCCTCCACCACCGGGTGGCGTCCCTGGTGGATTTCGATGACCCCGGACTCGTCCACCGCCGGGCAGCAGTAGTTGTTCTTCACTGCCACCGCCGCCAGGGAGCACAGGCAGTCCGCCTCCGCCACGGCGGCGGCCGTGGCCTGGATCCGGGCCACATGGCCGCTCAGCTCCTGCCGCAGCCGGGTGAACAGCTCATATTCCAGGGCCGACACCCGGTCCGAGGCGGACAGGATGTCGTGCTCCAGGTCCTTCAGCTCCTGGGTGATATAGCGCTCGCCGTTGACCAGGGTCTGCTTGCGGATATAGGTATCCGGCACCTGGTCCTTGAAGGAGTTGGACACCTCGATGTAGTATCCAAATACCTTGTTGTATCCGATCTTCAGGGTGCGGATGCCGGTTTTCTCCTTTTCGGCGGCCTCCATGGAGGCGATGACGCCCTTGCCGCCATGGAGGATGCTCCGCAGGCGGTCCACCTCCGGGTCGAAGCCCTCCCGGATGAACTCCCCCTCCCGGACGGAGAAGGGGGGATCATCGCACAGGGTGCGGCCGATGAGGTCCGTCAGGTCCTCCAGGGAGTCCAGCTGGGCCAGCTCCCCCAGGCGGCCCCGGTCAAAGGCCGACAGCAGCTCCTTCACATGAGGCAGCCGCGCCATGGCGTTTTTCAGGGCTACCACGTCCCGGCCCCCGGCGGTGCCGTATACGATGCGGCCCACCAGGCGCTCCATGTCGCCGATGCCCGTCAGGGCCAGGGCCAGCTCCTCCCGGATCATGGTGTGGTCCACCAGCTGGCCCACGGCGCCGCTGCGGCGGGTGATGGCCGTTACGGACAGCAGGGGCCGCTCCAGCCAGCTGCGGAGCATCCGCCCGCCCATGGGGGTCTTGGTCTTGTCCAGCACCCAGAGGAGGCTCCCCTTCTTCTCCTTGCTGCGCAGGGTCTCCGTCAGCTCCAGGTTCCGCCGGGCCGTCAGGTCCAGCTCCATGAACTGCCCCTGCTGGTAATAGTCCAGGTCGTCCACATGGCGCAGGTCGGTTTTCTGCGTCTCGTGGAGATAGTCCAGCAGGGCTCCCAGCGACAGCGCCGCCGCGGGATTCCCCTTTGGCAGCCGTCCCGCAGCCTCATCGCCGAACTGGGCGCGGACGGTCCTTTCCGCCTCCTGCAATTGAAAGCGTCCGGCAGGCAGCCGCTCCACATGGCAGTGGAGCTTATCCTGCATCAGACTCAGCAGCGGCCCGCAGTCGTAGGCCGCCTGGTTCACCACCGCCTCCGCCGGGGAAAACCGCCCCAGCTCGTTGAGCAGGTGCTCCGCCCGGTCCGGACCCTGGAAGGCAGTGACGTGGGTCTTGCCAGTGGAGATGTCGCACACGCTGAAGCCCGCGCAGGTGTCGTCCAGATACAGCCCCGCGCAGAAGTTGGAGCGTCCCTCCTCCAGGCAGGCCGCGTCAATGACCGTGCCGGGGGTCACCACCCGGATGATGTCCCGGTCCACCAGCCCCTTGGCCGTGGCAGGGTCCTCGGTCTGCTCGCAGATGGCTACCTTGTAGCCCTTGGCGATGAGCCGGGCGATATACGCGTCCGAGGCGTGATAGGGGATCCCGCACATGGGGATCTTCTCCTCGAAGCTCTTGTTCTTGTCCTTATCCCGGGTGGTCAGGGTCAGGTCCAGCTCCTTGGACGCCTTCCGGGCGTCGTCGCCGAACATCTCGTAAAAATCTCCCAGCCGGAAAAACAGGATGGCGTCCTGATTCTGTTCCTTGATCTGCAGATACTGCTTCATCATGGGGGTCAGCTCTGCCATGGTTTCACCCGCGCTTTCTGCCGCATAGGCGGCTGATCTGTCGAATGGTGGTGGAAAACATTGTTGAAAAGTGCAAAACTTATTGTTCTATGGGGCATATGCCCGCTTCGCGGCGTTGGCCGTGATATCTTATGCATCAAAAGAACAACGTTCTTTTGATGCAGGAAGCATCTCCCCGAACAGGGCCCAGGTGTTGCTGTCGGTGATCTTCACGTCCCGGTACTGGCCCAGGGCGGACTTGTCCCCCACCAGGTGCACCAGCCGTCCCCCCGCCGTCCGGGCGGACAGGGGCCACCGGGTGTCGTCGGTTTCGCCGTCCACCAGCACCCGCAGGGTCCGGCCCACATACCCGGCGTGGAGCCGGGCAGAAATCTCGTTCTGGGTGCTGCACAGAATGTCGAACCACTTCTGCTTCTCCGCCCGGGGCACCGGATCGTCCATTCTGGCCGCCGGCGTTCCGGGCCGGGGGGAGAAGATGAAGGTGAACAGGGCGTCGAATTCCACCTGCCGCACCAGGTCCACGGTCTCCATGGCCTCGGCCTCCGTCTCGCCAGGGAAGCCGATGATCACGTCCGACGTCAGCACCAGGTCCGGCATGACCTTCCGGGCATAGCCGATCAGGTCCAGGTATTTCGCCCGGTCATAGGGGCGGTTCATGGCCCGCAGCACCCGGTCGCTGCCGGACTGCACCGGCAGGTGCAGCTGGTGGGCCACATGGCGGCTCTGGGCCATGGTGTCAAACAGCTTATAGCTGGCGTCCTTGGGCTGGGACGACATGAAGCGGATCAGGTAGTCGCCGTCGATCTTGTCCAGCTCCCGCAGCAGGTCCGCAAAGTCCCAGGGCTCCGGCAGGTCCTTTCCGTAGGAGTTCACGTTCTGGCCCAGCAGGGTGATCTCCTTGAAGCCCTCCGCCGCCAGCTGGCGGACCTCCTCCACGATCTTCTCCGGGGCGCGGCTGCGCTCCCGGCCCCGGACATAGGGGACGATGCAGTACGAGCAGAAGTTGTTGCACCCATACATGATGGACACCCACGCCCGGACCCGGCCCTCCCGGACCACGGGCATCCCCTCGGCAATGGAGCCGTGCTCGTTCTCCACGGAGAACACCCGGCCCCGGCGGGTATACACCTGATACAGAAGTTCCGGGAACTTCCACAGGGCCTGGGGCCCGAACACCAGGTCCACATGGCGATAGCTGGTCCGGACCTTCTCCGCCACCTCCGGCCGCTGGGCCATGCAGCCGCACAGGCAGATGATCTGCTCCGGGTTCTGCTTCTTGGTGTGGGTCAGGGCGCCCAGGGTGCCGTATACCCGCTTTTCCGCATGGTCCCGGATGGCGCAGGTGTTCATCACCACAATGTCCGCCCGGGCGGCATCGTCGGTGAACTCGCACCCCATGTCCCGCAGCATCCCCAGGATATGCTGGCTGTCGGCCACGTTCTGCTGGCACCCGAAGGTGTCCACCAGAGCCAGAGGCGTCCGGCCCCGGGCCTGGTGCATGGCGTGGATTTTTTCGGTAAATTCCCGCTGGCGGGCCATCTGCCCGTCGTCGAGAAGCACTTGCTTTCTGTCCAATGGAAACCTCCCAGCCGCCCCGTGTCGTGAAAAAGGCGGCACTTCCCTAATTTATACTAAAACCTGTTAAAAAGCTCGAAGAGCTTTTTATAGCACCGAAGGTGCGTCAGGTTTTGCATGAGACGCCGCAGCGTGCTTTTGCACGCTGCGCGTGCGCACAGCGCACGGGATTCTTGATTCAAATATTTGAATCAAGAATCAGTATTAATAATTCATCATACCACATTTTCCGGCCTGATACAAGAAAGCCCGCCGGGAAAAATGGCGAAAAATTTGTGTCCCGGGCGCTTTATCTTGTCCATGGAATATGGTATACTGGATAAAATATCGAAAAAACGAGGACATCGCACCATGAGAGACAACGAAACCAGACGGCCCGCCCCCCAGGCGGAGGCCGACGGCCTCATCGAGGGCCGCAACGCCGTGATCGAGGCCCTGCGGGCCGGAACGGCCATTGACAAGATCTATCTGGCCAAGGGCGAGACGGACAAGACCCTGGGCCATATCGCCTCCCGGGCCAGGGAGGCCGGTGTGGTGGTGGTGGAGGCGGACCGGCGGAAGCTGGACGCCATGAGCCGCACCCACTCCCACCAGGGGGTCATCGCCCTGGCCGCCGTCCGGGAATACGTCAGCGTCCAGAGCATCCTGGATGCCGCCGCCGCCAAGGGGGAGCCGCCTCTGCTGGTGGTGTGCGACGAGATCTCCGACCCCCACAACCTGGGGGCCATCCTCCGCACCGCCGAGTGCGCCGGGGCCCACGGGCTCATCATCCCCAAGCGCCGCTCCGCCGGGCTCACCGCCATCGTGGGGAAAACCTCCGCCGGAGCCGTCAGCTATCTGCCGGTGGCCCGGGTGGCCAACCTGACCTCCGTCCTGAAGGACCTGAAAAAGCAGGGGGTCTGGATCTTCGGCACCGCCGCCGGAGCCTCCACCGACCTGTACAGCGCCGATCTCAAGGGCCCGGCGGCCATTGTCATCGGCTCCGAGGGGGACGGCATGAGCCGCCTGGTGGCGGAAAACTGCGATTTCCTGGTCAGCATCCCCATGAAGGGGCATATTTCCTCCCTGAACGCGTCGGCGGCCGCCGCCATCCTGCTGTATGAGGCCGTGCGCCAGCGCCGGGGATAACAACGAGGGATCACCATGCGTAACGAAGACATGCGGCCCACGCCGCCGGAGATGGACTTCACCATAGACGACATTCTGGACGAATTCGGCTCGGGTGGGTCCCGAAGGGACCCGGAGCCGGAGCCTGCCCCGGAACCGGAGCCCATCCCCGAACCCGAACCGGTCCCCGAGCCGGAGCCGGCCCCCGAACCGGAACAAGAGCCGGAACAAGAACCACAACCAGAACCCGAACCGGAACCGGAGCCTGTTCCGGAGCCGGAGTATCGTCCGGACGACGAACCGCCCCGGGAGAACCCCCTGGACCGGCTGCGCCGCCGCTTCCGGCAGCGGCAGGAGGACCCGGACGAGCCCCGGGCCGTTCCGGAGGAGGACGACGAGGACGGCGTCCTGCCGGAGCGGGTGCCTTTGAGGGAGCGCCTGTCCGCCGCCGCCCAGTGGGTCCGGGACCGCATCCCCGCCCGGGACCTGGAAAACCCGGACGACACCCCGGAGGAGCCGCCGGAGCCGGAGCCCACCATGGACGACGCCGCCCGGGAGCAGAAGTGGCAGTGCGCCCGGCTGCACCGGCAGCGTCTGCTGCTGACGGCGCCCACCCTGCTGGCCATAGCCGTGGCCGTTATCGATGGGCTGGACCTGCTGTCCCAGGGGTGGTATGACCACGTCTGGCTGCGCTGCGGCATACCGGCGGGGCTGCTGGCCCTGTGCCTGCTGCTGAGCACCCGGCTGTGGCACGAGGCAGGGGAGAGCCTGGGCCATGGGCGCGTCACCGCCCCGGCGGCGGCGCTGGTGTGCGGCCTGGCAGCCCTGGCGGACAGCGCCCAGTGCCTGTTTCTGGGCCAATGCCCGAATCTGCCCTTTGCCGCCCCGGCGGCCCTGCTGCTGTATCTGTGCGCCTGCGGCCAATATCGCGCCGCCCGGGCCCGGTATGACAGCTTCCGCCTGGCCCAGCTGGGTGGCACGCCGCCGTATGTGGCCTCCGTCACCGCCGCCGGAGCCTGCAAGCAGCAGGGGCGTCTGGAGGGCTTTTACCGCATGTGGCAGTCCCCGGACCCCGCCGCCCGGTGGCAGCCCATTCTGACGCCGCTGTACCTGGCCCTGGCCACGGTGCTGGCCCTGGTGGCAGCCCTCAGCGGGCACCAGATGAACCGCTTCCTCTGGCTGTGGTCGGCGCTGCTGTCGGCCACGGTACCCCTGTCCCTGCCCCTGTCCGGGACGCTGCCCCTGTCCCTGCTGTGCCGCCGCCTGCACAAAAGCGGCTGCGCCGTGGCAGGCTGGAGGGGGGCCCGGGCCATTACCGCCGCCCGCCGGGTGGTGGTCACGGACGAGGACCTGTTCCCGGCCGGGGTCCTGTCCCTGCACGGCAAGGAGAAGAACGAGCCCTCCGCCGCCCTGGGTACGGTGGAGCTTAACGGCCTGAAGGTATACGATCAGGAGATCGGCGAGGCCCTGGCCTATGCCGAGGCCCTGTGCCGGGCCGCCGGAAGCCAGCTGACGCCCCTGCTGCTGCAGCTGATGGACGGCCAGGTCAGCTTCCGATACGACGCCCACGACCTGCACTATTACGAGGACGGCGGCATCGACTGCACCATCCGGGGTGCCACGGTGGCCATGGGCAGCGCCTATTTCATGAAAAAGCGCCGCATCGCCCTGCCCCGGGACCTGAAAATGGAAACCGGTGTTTTCATGACGGTGGACGGCCGCCTGGCGGCCATCTTCGCGGTGAAGTACCTGCCCTCCCGGAACGTGGAGTGGGCCCTGCGGGCCCTGCGCCGGAACCGGGTGACCCCGGTGCTGGCCACCCGGGGCGTCAACATCACCCCCAATCTGCTGAAGCGGAAATTCCGCCTGAACGCCCGGCCCATTTACCCGGGCGTGGCCACCCGGCTGGCCCTGGCGGACCTGACCGCCCAGCCCGGGGAGACCCCCAACGCCCTGATCTATCGGGACGGCCTGCTGCCTATGGCGGAAACCGTCATCGGCAGCCAGCGGATGTGTCAGGCGGTGCGCTGGTCCACCGTCCTCAGCTGGATCGGCGGCCTGTGCGGCCTGGTGCTGTCGTACTATCTGACCACCGCCGGCGATTTCGCCGCCCTGTCGCCGCTGTACATGCTGGCCTTCCTGGTTCTGCTGCTGCTCCCCACCCTGCTGCTGTCGGGGCTGGTGAAGTATTACTAATACTTGTCCAAAATGCGCGAAACCCGCGGGCGGCAAACTCTGCGAGACCTTTTTAATAAGCAAAAAACTTCCCCTGCCATAGGCAGGGGAAGTTTTTTGCGTTGTCTGGCAGGGGACCGGATTCCCTTGCTTTTGCGGGGTTACTGGAGCAGCAGCAGGCTGAACACCAGGGTGAACAGTGCCACCGTTTCGATAATACCGATGACAATGAAGTAGTTTGCCGTGCCCTTTCCGGTTTCGCCCAGAGCGTCGGCGGAGGCGGCGGCCACCTTGCCCTGGAAGAAGGCGGACAGGCCGATGGCCAGGCCCGCGAAGATGCCGGTGAACATGGCCAGAGCCGCGTCACAGCCGCCCTCCACGGCGCTGCGGATGAAGTTCATCAGCAGGAAGCCATAGATGGTCTGGGTCAGAGGTGCGCCGGAGAAGGCCACCATGATGAAGGGGGCGGGCTTGCCGTTGGCGTAGCACTTTTTCCACGCACCCACGGAGGCCTGAGCCGCAAAGCCGGAACCGAACGCAGAGCCCATGGCGGACAGGCCCAGAGCGCACGCCATACCAATAAATTCGATATTCATAGTTGATCTCCTATCCGTTTATTTTTTGATTTTATCGTGCTTTTTAAAGGGATCGTAAGCAATACCGGCCCACTCCATACCCAGCTGACCGGAAAACTCCAGCAGGTTCAGGCGGACGCCGTGGACCACCACAGACAGCAGGCCCATGACGATGTTCAGCCCGTGACCGATCAGCAGGATCAGGACGGCGGCGATGACCAAGGGGCCCTTGAAGCCCAGGGCCATGTTGTTGAAGCTCTGAGCGATGGCCAGGGAGGCCATGCCCACGGCAAACAGGCGAATGTAGCTCATGATGTTGCCGAAGGCGCTGATGGTGTTCAGGAACACCGTGAACGCGTCGCCCAGGCCCGCCTTCAGGCCCTGGCCGAAGCTCTTGTCCGGGGACATGCCGCCGAACAGCACCACCAGCAGGAAGCCCGCGATGACCACGCACGCAACAGGCATCAGATTCACCTGCTGGCCGATGACCAGGTACAGCACCACGAAATACAGCGCGTCGATGGCGGCCAGCCAGCCCAGGTCCGCCAGCCAGCTCAGGTCCTTCTCCCGGAGCTTGCGCCGGATGTTCATGACGCAGGCCAGCGACAGCTGCACCGTGCCCAGGATGAAGCAGAACTTCATGATGGTGTTCTGCTGGGTGGTGGATTCCACACCGAAGTGGGCGGGATAGTTGGCGAAGGTGGGGATCACCAGGCTCCGGAGCAAGGGCACGTCCATGGCCTGCTCCAGGCCGAACCAGGTGCCTGTCAGCGCGCCCCACACAATGGTGGCAATGGACAGCAGCCACAGCAGCTGCACGGCGGTGGACGCCTTCTTGCCCTTGACGGTCATGACCAGGGCCGCCAGCAGGAACAGGCAGCCGTATCCGGCATCGCCGATGATCATGGCAAAGAACAGGGTGAAGAAGCCCAGAAACCAGAAGGAAATGTCATACTCCCGGTAGCCGGGAACCACGCCCAGAATGTCGAACACCGGGATCATCAGCCGGGTGACCTTGTTATACTTGACCTTGGTGGGGACCTTGTCGTCATCGGCGGCGGGGTCCTCCATGGCCCAGGCCCAGTGGGCCTGGGCGGCGGCCTTCTTGAAGCCCTCCACCTCCGCTGCCGGGATATAGCCGGTGAGCCACACCAGGCCGTCCTGACTCTGGGAGGTGTTGCTGACGGAGGAGTACTCGGCGGCGTTCTGGGTCTTGAGCATCTGGTCGTGGATGCTGGGCAGGTGCTTGGCGGCCTCGGTCAGGAAGGCCTGGCAGCTGCGAAGCCCCTGGTCGCAGTCGTCCCGCTCACGCCGCAGCTGACCCGCACCCTTATCGGGGATGGGGAACTCGGTGACGGGGTAGGTCCCCGGCAGGGGACCGATGGAGGCCAGGGTGGGCATCTTTCCCACCGGGGCCAACCGGATCACACGCACGTCCGGGTCCGCCGCCAGGGCGGCCATGGTCTTTTTATCCGTCCGGTAGACGTGGATGTCGAAGCCCTGGTCCTTCAGCTCCCGCAGCTCCTCCGGGGAGAAATCGCCCCACTCGGCCAGCTTCTCCGCCGCCGCACCGGCGGCGGTTTTCTTCTCCTGCAGGGTCTTGCGGCGCTCCAGGCAGTCGGCCAGCTCCTTATAAAAAGGCTCAAAGTCCTTGTCGGACATGGGCGCGGTCTCCCGGCCCGGGCCGGCGTACTCCTGCAGGGCCATGTCCATCCGGGACAGCTCCGCGAAGCGCTCCAGATGCCGCTGGTCGGCGCTGGCCTTTTCGGCGAAGTGGACGATGCCCAGGGTCCGCAGCCGGTCCAGCAGGGCGGTTTTTTCCGATGCGGCCGCCACAATGTGGACGACCTTCATTTTTTCGATCATCCGCTCACCTCCTGGAGCTTCTTCTTGGCGATCTTGCCCCGCACCACGGCGGAGGTCTGCTGGTCGCCCAGGTAGATGCCGATGACCCGGATGTTCTCCTTGGCCTCGGGGATCTTGACCTTTTCAAACAGGTTCACCCGCTGGGCCGTGGAGCGCAACTCCTGCTCCAGAAGCTCCACCTGGCGGCGGAGGGTCTTTTCCAGAGCGTCCAGCCGGGCGATCTCCCGCAGGCGCACAGCGGCGGTGTCCACCCACAGGGGGTAGTCCGCCACGTCGTATTGGATCTCCTCAAAGCTCAGCTCCTGGAACACCGGAACGGTGACACCGGCGATGTTCTCCTGGCCGCACACCACATGGTGGGGGCGGATCAGGGTCTCCAGGCGCTTGTCCGCCGGGAAGCTGTCGTTTTCCGCGAAAACGGCCACCCAGTCGTCCAGTCCCGCCACGGCGGCCCGGCGCTGCTGCTCCACCTGCTCCAGCTGGGCCGTTACCTGCATCACCACGGACTGCAGCTGCTGCTTTTTCAGCTGCAGGGTGGGCAGATAGCGCTGAAACTGCTTCAGGCGGTCCTTCTGCACCTTCAATTCATTTTTGGTAAGTTTGACAGCCATAGGCGCACCCTCATTCCACGGCGGACCGCTTGGGCCATCTCTCCTGGATGAGGCTGGTTTTCAGGCCGGTTTCGTTGGGCTCGAAGCACTCGGCCAGGATCTCCCAGCCCAGGTCCAGCGCCTCCTCCAGCGGGATATTCACGCTCAGGTCCATCAGCTTCGTTTCAAACAGGTGCCCGTATTTCAGCAGCTTTTCGTCCCACTCGGACATCATGAAGCCCATGGACTTCTTTTCCAGGCTCTCCTTATAGGCGCTGTACAGCCGGATCATGCCGTCCATCAGGGCCCGGTGGTCGCTTCTGGTCTTGTCGTTGACGTTCTGCTTCAGACGGGACAGGGAGCCGAAGGGCTCGATGTGGCCGTTTTTCAGGTAATACTGGCCCTCGGTGATATAGCCGGTGTTGTCGGGCACCGGGTGGGTCACGTCGTCGCCGGGCATGGTGGTGACGCCCAGGATGGTGATGGAGCCCGCGCCCTCAAAGTCCACGGCCTTTTCATAGCGGGCGGCCAGGCAGCTGTACAGATCGCCCGGGTAGCCGCGGTTGGAGGGCACCTGCTCCATGGTGATGGCCATTTCCTTCTGGGCGTCGGCGTAGTTGGTCATATCCGTCAGCAGCACCAGCACGCGCTTTCCGGCCAGGGCGAACTGCTCCGCCACGGCCAGGGCCATATCGGGCACCAGGGTGCATTCCACGGTGGGGTCGGAGGCGGTGTGGATGAACATCACCGTGCGGCCCATGGCGCCGCTCTTTTCCAGGGTGTCCCGGAAGTACAGATAGTCGTCGTACTTCAGGCCCATGCCGCCCAGGACGATCACGTCCACCTGGGCCTGCATGGCGATGCGGGAGAGCAGCTGGTTATACGGCTCACCGGACACGGAGAAGATGGGCAGCTTCTGGCTTTCCACCAGGGTGTTGAACACGTCGATCATGGGGATACCGGTGCGGATCAGCTTGTTGGGCACGATACGCCGGGACGGGTTCACGGAGGGGCCGCCGATGGGGATCATATTCTCCGTCAGGGCGGGGCCGTTGTCCCGGGGGACACCGGCGCCGTCGAAGATGCGGCCCAGCAGGTGGTCGGAGAAGGACACCATCATGGGGCGGCCCAGGAACCGGACCGGGTCCGTGGTGCTGACGCCCTGGGTGCCGCTGAACACCTGCAGCGTCACCAGGTCCTTGTCCAGCTTGATGACGTTGGCATAGCTGTCGCCCACCAGGGCCAGGTCGCCGTTGCGGACGCCGGAGGCCCGGACCGTGACAACGTTGCCCACGATGGACTCAATTTTCGTGTAAACTTTCTGCATATTGACTCCCCTCTCAACCCGCTGCCTTGCTCAGGTAAAAGTCCTTGAGCCGCTTTTCCTGGGCCTCAAATTCCGGGGTGCGGAACACGGTGTTGTGCCAGTCCAGGAACTCCTGCCGGACCTGGTTGAAGAAGGCGCGGATCTCTTTTTTGTCGCTGAGTGCGAAGTCCCGGGTCAGCACGTCATACAGCACGTTGAACTCGTGGATCTGACGGTCGGGATCGCAGGCGGCGTCGATGGGATCGAAGGAGTTCTGCTGCAGATACACCGCATCCAGCAGCTCGCCCTTCTGGTATACGATATAGTCCTCGGCGGAGGTACCCTCCTCGCCGATGACCTTCATCATCTGGTTGATCTCGTTGCTGCGCTTGAGGATGCTGCGGGCCTGCTCCACCCGCTCCATATCCACCACGCCCCGGTACTTGGACCAGGAGTCGATGGGGTGGATGGCGGGGTATTTGCGGGCGTCGGACCGCTCGCGGGACAGACCGTGGAACGCGCCCACCACCTTCAGGGTGGCCTGGGTCACGGGCTCCTCGAAGTTGCCGCCGGCGGGGGACACGGTGCCGCCGATGGTGACGGAGGCGATCTTGCCGTTCTTCAGCCGGACCTTACCGGCCCGCTCATAGAAGGAGGCGATGACGGACTCCAGATAAGCGGGGAAGGCCTCCTCGCCGGGGATCTCCTCCAGACGGCCGCTCATCTCACGCATGGCCTGGGCCCAGCGGCTGGTGGAATCCGCCAGCAGCAGCACGTCCAGACCCATCTGGCGGTAATATTCCGCCATGGTAACGGCGGTGTACACCGACGCCTCACGGGCGGCCACGGGCATGGAGGAGGTGTTGCAGATGATGATGGTGCGCTCCATCAGGGAGCGTCCGGTGCGGGGGTCCACCAGCTCGGGGAACTCCTTCAGCACCTCCACCACCTCGCCGGCCCGCTCGCCGCAGGCGGCCACGATGACCACGTCCACGTCGGCGTTCTTAGCCTCCATGTGCTGCAGAACGGTCTTGCCCGCGCCGAAGGGGCCGGGCACGCAGAAGGTGCCGCCCTTGGCCACCGGCAGGAAGGTGTCGATGGAGCGGAGCTTGGTCACCAGGGTCTCATCCGGGCGCAGACGCTCCTCATAGCAGCGGATGGGCTGCTTCACGGGCCAGGAGAACACCATGGTCAGTTCCTTCTCCTCGCCGCTTTCGTTTTCCAGCACCGCCACGGTGTCCCGGACGTTGTACACGCCCTTTTCCCGGACGGATTTCACCCGCCAGCCCTGGTCCTTCAGGCCGAAGGGCACCATGATCAGGTGGGTGAACAGCCCCTCGGGCACGCTGCCCACGGCGTCGCCTGCGGTGACGTGGTCGCCGGGCTTCACCAGGGGGGTAAACTCCCAGTCCTTGTTGGGGATGGGATCCAGATACACGCCCCGCTGCAGGAAGAAGCCGCACTGCTGCGCCAGCTCCGGCAGGGGGTTCTGCAGACCATCGAACACCTGGGTCAGCAGGCCCGGGCCCAGCTCCACGCTCATCAGCTCGCCGGAAAGCTCCACCTTGTCGCCCACCTGGATGCCGTTGGTCATTTCATAGATCTGCATACTGGCCGTGTCGCCGTTGACGCGGATGACCTCGCCCTTGAGCCGGTCATCGCCCACCAGGACATAGCCCACTTCATTCTTTCGGACGGAGCCGGAAAAGGTGGCTGCCACCAGATTCCCGTTCACTCCGGTCACATATCCTGTCACTTTGTCCATTTTGATTCTCCTGTTTCGTTATAGGCTGGAAACCTGCTGGCGGATGTTCTGCATTAGGCCGTCGAAGGCCCGCTTGCCGGACTCATACCGGAAGGTCCGCTGCCGCTCCAGCAGCTGCAGCTTCATGGCGTAGCCGTACAGGGCGTGGTCATCGAAGTTGTGCAGGCCGATCATGCCGTCCAGGCGGCGGAATTCCAGGTCCAGCAGCAGCCGCTCCCCCTCCAGGGGATTTTCGGCGTTCACCGCCGCCGTCACCGTCTGGACAATGCCGGCGTCCCGGTCGGAGGGCACGGCGCAGGGCCGGCCCAGCTTCACATTCCGCTGATAGGTCAGCTCCCGGCACAGGGCCTTGTAAAACCCGGCCCACTCCGACAACAGCGGCCCCTTGTCCGAGTCCACCGTCAGCTCCTCCAGCGTCCGGTATACCCCGGCGCTGACCGCCGAGCGGCACATGGCCAGAAAAGCGGCGTAGTCCATAGGGGGCTCCCCCTGGGTCCGGAGCATGGGCAGGCTGGAGATGAGATAGTAGTAGGAAGCCATAGGCCGCCCCCTTACAGGTGCATATCCCGGAAGAAGGGCATGAGCATCTCCGCGATCTCCTGGTCGGAGCAGTCAAAATAGCCGGAGCCGTCCTTGGCGGCCAGCCGGAAGCCTGCGCCCACCTTCTTGGAGGGGCGGAGCTCCAGGCCGTTTTTCAGCTCCTGGGCCAGCTGCTGGCGGATGCCGTCCGTCACCTGACCCACCTCCACGGCGTAGCCGGAAACGTCCTCTCCCTGGAGGGCTGCCTGGATGAGCTTGGCCAGCGTCTGCTGGTCCAGAGCCTTGCCCACGTCGGCGGCCAGGATTTTCTCAAACTCCTGCTGCACCTCCTGCCGGAAGGCCAGGACTGCGTCCCGCTTGGCCTGCTGGGCGCTGAGCTGGGCGCTGTTTTTGAACACCTCGATCTCGGCCTTGGCGTCGTCCCGCAGCTTATCCGCCTGACTCTTTGCGTCGGCGATGATGGCGTCCGCCTGCTTCCGGGCGTCGGCCAGAATCGCGGCGGCCTGCTGATTTGCGCTGTCGATGCCGTCCTTTTTGATGGAAGAAACAAGATCCTGAATCTGAAGTTCCATAATTGATCACCTTCTTGTCTGTATTTGCCTGATAGAACTGCGGGTATGTCCATATTATAATACACGCCCCAAAAAATGCAACACATTTCGGCGAATGTGTCATACAATTTCCTTATACAACGTCCCTGACATATCTACTTTTTCACTGTTTATGTTTCCCCAGAATGAACAGTATCATGCAGGGATTTCCTGAATCTGGAAAAATGCCGGCACTCCCTCACTCCTCAAGGCGCAGCAGCCCCCGCTGCACCGAGTCGGACAGGACGAATTTCTTGTCCCCCTTGGCAGGGAAGCGTATCTCCACGATGGGGTCCCGGAAGGACAACACGGTTCCCGGTCCGAAAACCCTGTGGACGGCTCTCTGCCCGGGACGAACCCCGGACGGCGGCAGCGCCGCCTGCTCCCGGGGCAATGCCGCCGGAGCCGGCCGGTCCGGGGCCCTCCAGGCCACGGCCCGCCGGTCCACCATCTGGCCCAGGGTCAGGAACTCCGTCTCGCCGGAGGCATAGGCCACCATGCACTGCCCCCGGCAGCAGGCCCGGATCACGCCGCCGCCCTTTTCGGCGTGTCGATAGTGCTTTCCGCACGGCTCCGTATTCAGGGAGGCGAACACGTCCTCCGGCCCGATGTATTCCCGGGGCAGCCCCCGGCGCAGCTCGTCGGCAAAGGCGGACTCCCGATTCCGGCAGGAGAACAGATACAGCCGGTTCCGGGCCCGGGTCACGGCCACATAGAACAGCCGCCGCTCCTCCTGATACTGGTCCTGCTGCCCGGCGTCCTTCGGCTCCGTCACCGCCGGAAGGATGCCGTCCAGCACGTCCAGCAGATACACCGTGTCGTACTCCAGGCCCTTGCTGGAGTGGACGGTGGACAGGATCAGTCCCCCGCCGCAGGGCAGGGAGGGAGCCGACACCAGGGCCTGCAGCTCGTCCAGACGGCGCCACAGCCCCTCCAGCCCGGTCTCCTGCCGGGCCAGCAGGCAGAGAATTTCATATTTGCCGCCGTCCAGCTTCTGGCGCTCCGCATAGTCCCGGTAGCGCAGGCCGTCCCAGATGCGGCTCAGGCCCTGGGCGGCAGTGTCCTGCAAAAGCATGGGCAGCATGGTCAGCAGAGCGGCGGCGCTGTCCCGGCCGTATTGGGACAGCTGCGGAAAGCCCAGCAGCTCCCGAAGGATGGAGCCTCCGGTGGCCCGGCTTTTCTGGCAGGCATACTCCGCCGCCTTTTTGGAGATTCCGCCGCCGACCTTGTAGTAAATTCGCAGGAAGGTCTCCGCGTCCGTCTGGTCATGGGCCAGGGCGATGATGTCCCGGATGTCCGCCACGATCCGGTGGGTGAAAAAGGCGTCGTCCATCCGGCGGCAGCGATAGGGTATCCCGCCCCGGTCCAGCAGGTCGATCAGCGGCAGGGCGCTGTCGTTGTTGCGGTAAAGCACCGCCGTCTCCTCCCGGACGCTGGCCGCCATATTCACCAGCCAGGGGTACTGGTCGGCCCGGTCCATGGCGTAGATCACCCGGACGGCAGCGCCGGAGGCCCGGGTGGGGTGGATGGTCTTGGGGCGGCGGTGGTGATTTTTCCGGATGAAGGCGTCCGCCGCCCGGAGAATTTCCGGCGTGGAGCGGTAGTTTTCCTCCATCAGCAGCACCCGGGCCCCGGGATAGGTCTGTTCAAACTGCATCAGGGCATCCGGATAGGCGGCCCGGAAGCCATATATGCTCTGGTCCTCGTCGCCTACCATGAAGATGTTGCCGCTTTTCCCGGCCAGCAGGCGGATGATGGCGTGCTGGATCCGGGAGGTGTCCTGGGATTCGTCCACGCAGATATAGGGGAAGCGGTTCTGAAAATGGGTCCGCACATCCTCGTGGAGCTCCAGAATTTTTTTGGCGTACACCATCTGGTCGTCATAGTCCATCCGTTTATTGTCCCGCAGGGCCTTGCCGTATTCCCGGTACAGCTCCGGGAATTTCTCGAAGCCGGTGTCCAGCTCCCCCAGCCGCTCCTCCGGCAGCATCATATTTTTGGCATAGGCGATGCTCTTGCGCAGCTCCTTCACCACGCTCTGGGTGGGGTACTCGCCGCACAGGTCCCGGTACAGGTCCGAAACCAGCTTCGCCAGGGCGCTCTCGTCCTCCGCCAGGATGAAGGGCGGCCTTTTGCCGCAATTTTGGGCATAGTAGGCGATGATCTTGGAGGACACGCCGTTGATGGTGCGGATCTCCGGGGGATGGGGGCAGTCCTGGCCGAACAGGGCGGCAAAGCGCTGCTTCATCTCCCCGGCGGCGGCCCGGGTATAGGTCATGGTGAGGATCTGGTCCGGCGCAATGCCGCAGCAGCACAGCATATAGCCCAGGCGGGTCACCAGCACGGTGGTTTTCCCGCTGCCGGGCACCGCCAGCAGCAGCACAGGGCCCTCCACGGCGTGCACCGCCTCCTGCTGCTGGCGGTTCAGCCGGGCGGCATATTTCCGGTCAAAGGCTTCCCGGTCCATGGCGCGCCTCCTTTGTCTTTTATGGTCCGGCATGCATTTTATCACAAATCAGAAGGCTTTACAATCGGCTCCCGCCCCGCCGCCGGAACCGGATTTTTGCCCGCTGGGGAAGAAAATGCTTGCAATCCGCCGGGAAATGTGTATAATAGATGAGCAGGGTGTGCTGCCCTGTTCATATGGGCTTGTAGCTCAGCTGGGAGAGCGTTCGGTTCGCATCCGAGAGGTCGAGGGTTCGAATCCCTTCAGGTCCACCAACACAATAGAATCCGAACCCTTTGCCGATTGGCCGTGGGTTCGGATTTATTGTTTTGTCCGCCGTCCCGGCATAATTTTCCCCGCCGCCGCATAATAGACAGGGGAGGGGAACGCTATGAAGCCTGCTGTTTATCTGTACGGTGTGCCGGGTCAATATGAAAACTATCTGGCGGCGCTGGAGAGCGCCGGGGTCCGGGTGGTCCTGTGCCGGGACCTGTACCGCAGTCTGGACTGCGGGGGCCTGCTGCTGCCCGGCGGCGGGGACATCCGGGGCCCCCTTCCGGGAACGGAGTCCTTTCTGATCGACTCCTTTGCCCGGTCCCGGCGGCCCATTCTGGGGATCTGCCGGGGACTCCAGGCCCTGAACGTCCACTGGGGCGGGACCCTGCGGGATATCCCCGGCCACCAGCTGCCACGGGGCGATCTGGTGCATCCCACCCGGGCGGAGGGAGTGATGGCCCGTCTGCTGGGGGAAGCTCCCGCCGTCACCAGCTGTCACCACCAGGCGGTGGACCATCTGGCCCCGCCCTTACAGGCGGTGCAGTGGTCCCCGGACGGCGTGGTGGAGGCGGCGGTTCACCGGCAGCTGCCGGTGCTGGGAGTCCAGTGGCACCCGGAGCGCCAGAGCTTTGGCCTGCGCCGGGCGGACGCCCCCGGGGCGGAGGCCCTGTTTGCCTATTTCGCTGCACTGATAGGAGGAGAACCATGGACAGACCCGTGCGGGAGCTGAATCTGGAGCTGGGGCGGCCCGACGCCGCGGAAGCCATCCGCCGCCTGGCGGCGGAGGTGGAGGCCGCCCGGAAAATGGGGACCCCGGCCATGAAGCTGATCCATGGCTACGGCTCCTCCGGCAAAGGCGGGCGGCTGCGCACTGCCTGCCGCACCTGGCTGCGGCAGCAGGAGCTGTGCTTTCTGCCCGGGGAGGAGTTCAGCATCTTCAACCAGGAGGCCCGCCGGTGGCTGGCCCTGTGCCCCCGGCTGCGGCAGGACCGGGATCTGGACGCCGAAAACCGGGGCGTCACCTATGTTCTGCTGAAAAAATAACAAAAATCGCCGTGAAGCGCTTCTTTTTTCAAGCGCTTCATGGCGGTTTTTCATTCCAGGGATGCCTTGTATCCCTCGCCCCAGGCCCACATGGAGTCCAGAATGGGCTTCAGGCTCCGGCCCAGCGGGGTCAGGGAATACTCCACCCGGGGCGGCACCTCGGCATAGACCTCCCGGTGGACCAGGCCGCTTTTCTCCATGTCCCGCAGCTGGGCGGCGAGCACCTTCTGGGACACATCGCCCACAGATTTTCTCAGCTCGCTGAAGCGCTTGGTGCCCGGCATCAGGTCCCGGAGGATCAGCACCTTCCACTTGTCGCCGATCAAGGTCAGCGTGGTCTCCACCGGGCAGGCGGGCAGCTGGTCCTTTTTCTTTGCCTCACTCATGTCCATAAAACCTCCCCAAAAGCTGTCCCGGTTTCAGGCGGGACGTCCCGCAAAAGCCGGGCTTTGTCCCGGTTTTTATCCGGGACAGGCCGGGACGGAAAGCCCTGTCCCGGCGTTTTTTGCGTCTTTTTATTTCCCCACGCAGAAGCGGGAGAAAATGGTCTGGATCAGGTCGTCCCGGATGTGTTTTCCGTTCAGCTCCCCCAGAGCCTCCAGGGCGGCCTCGGCGTCGGTGAGCACCACGTCCGGGGTCATGCCGATGCGCAGGGCACTGCGGGCGCTGCGGACGGAGGCCAGAGCCCGGGACACGGCGTCGGCCTGGCGGGCATTGGTCAGCAGCTCCCCGGGGCGGCCCTCCCCGGCGGGGTACAGGGCCCCGATGGCGTCGCACAGGACGGACACCCCCTCGCCGCTGCGGGCGGACAGGGACACCACGTTGTCGAACTCGTCGGCCAGTCGGCCGATGTCCACCGCCCGGGGCAGGTCGGATTTGTTCACCGCCACCAGCAGGTTGGGCGCCTGCCGGGCCAGGTCCATGGCCTCCCGGTCGGCATCGGTCAGGGGCCGGGAGCCGTCCAGCACCAGCAGGGCCAGAGACGCCTGCCGGGCGGCGGCCCGGGCCCGCTCCACGCCGATCTTCTCCACGGCGTCCTCCGTGTCGCGGATGCCCGCCGTGTCGCACAGGCGCAGCAGCACATGGCCCACCCGGACCTTTTCCTCCACCGTGTCCCGGGTGGTGCCGGCCACATCGGTGACGATGGCCCGGTCATAGCCCAGCAGGGCGTTGAGCAGGGAGGACTTGCCCACGTTGGGGCGGCCCAGGATCACCGTGGGGACCCCTAATTTCAGGAGCTTTCCCCGGGAGAAGGTGGCCAGCAGCTCCTCCAGCCGGTTTTCGGCGCGGCGGAGGGTATCCAGCATGTCCTCCCGCTGGAGGTCGCCGATGTCCTCGTCGGGATAGTCCACCACGGCGTAAAACCGGGAGACAATGGCCATGAGGCCGTCGTAGATCTCCGCCACGGTGCGGCTGAGGACCCCCTCCAGCTGGCCCACGGCGTTGTGGGCCGCCTGGGCGGTCTCGGCGTCGATCAGGTCCGCCACGGCCTCCGCCTGCAAAAGGTCCATGCGGCCGTTGAGAAAGGCCCGGCGGGTGAACTCGCCGCCCTTGGCCTGGCGGGCTCCGGCGGCAAGCATGGCGGCCAGGGCCGCGTCCAGCACCACCGGGCTTCCGTGGCACTGCAGCTCGCCGCAGTCCTGGCCGGTGTAGCTGCCGGGGCCGGGGAACAGCACCGCCAGGGCGCTGTCGATGACCTGGCCGTCCCGGTCCAGCACGTCCCCCAGCACCAGGCGGCGGGGCTCCTGCCGGGACATGGGGCGGCCGTTTTTCGGGCGGAACACCCGGTCCAGCACGGCGCAGGTGTCCGGCCCGGACAGGCGCACCACGCCAATGGCCGACGGCCCCGGGGCCGTGGCAATGGCGGCGATGGTATCAGACATGGAAATGCACTCCTTTTTATACACATGAGGCCAGTATAGCATGATTTGTTGCCCCGGGCAAGGCAGCAGGCGATAATTCCCCGGGAAACGGGGCAGACTATGGGCAGATCAACGGAAAGGAGGGGCGGAATATGCAGGCTATGGTCCACGCGAAAACGTGCATCCAGTGCGGGCTGTGTCCGGCGGTGTGCCCGGACGTGTTCACCCTGGATCCTGGGGAACCCGCCCGGGCCATCAGCGGCCCGGTGCCGGAGGAGTGCCGGCTGGCGGCCCAGGAGGCGGCGGACAGCTGCCCGGTAGGGGCCATCGAGATCCGGTGAACAAAAGGCGGGGGGACGCGGGCCCTCTCAGTCGGCTGCGCCGACAGCTCTCCCAGAGGGAGAGCCAAGTCCGTAGGGCCCGCTGCCCTCAGCGGGCCGGGGCAGGGGATACGGATTGCCGCCGAAAATGGTACAATTGGGAGGACACCCCCAAGAGGGCGCGGCTGGGCCGTGCCCTCTTGTTATTTTTCCCCCGATGGAGTATCCTATGGACAACAAGCTACACCGGGAGGTGCAATATGCACAAATACATTCTCATCCCCGATTCCTTCAAGGGCACCCTGTCCGCCCGGGACTTCTGCGCCGTGGCCCGGGAGGCCATCGGGCGGGCGGACCCCGGGGCACAGGTGCTCTCCATCCCCCTGGCCGACGGCGGCGAGGGTACGGTGGAGGCGTTTCTGGCGGCCTGCGGCGGCCAGCGGATCGAATGCCCCTGCGCGGGCCCCTATGGCGGCACGGCGCCGGGGTTTTACGGCCTGCTGCCTGACGGCACCGCCGTTGTGGAGCTGGCAGCCGCCGCAGGACTGCCTCTGGCCGGAACGGACCTGCATCCGGCGGATGCCACCACCTACGGCGTGGGCCAGCTGCTGCTGCACGCCGCCCGCCACGGGGCCCGGCGTCTGCTGCTGGGCCTGGGCGGCAGCGCCACCAACGACGGCGGCTGCGGCGCCGCCGCTGCCCTGGGCGTGGAATTTTACGACAGCCGGGGCCAGGTATTTGTCCCCACCGGCGGCACCCTGGGGGATATCCACCGCATTTCCGCCGAAAATCTGGAGCCGCTGCCGTCGGTGACGGTGCTGTGCGACGTGGACAACCCCCTGTGCGGCCCCCGGGGCGCTGCCGCCGTGTTCGGCCCCCAGAAGGGGGCGGACCCGGACATGGTGCGTCTGCTGGACGCAGGCCTGGCCCATCTGGCGGCGGTGCTGCGCCGGGACACGGGACGGGACGTGCTGGACATGCCCGGCGGCGGCGCGGCAGGCGGCTTCGGCGCGGGAGCGGCGGCTCTTCTGAACGCCCGGCTGCGGCCGGGGGTGGAGATGCTGCTGGACGCGGCGGATTTCCCCCGTCTGGCGGCGGACGCGGACCTGATCATAACCGGCGAGGGCAGGCTGGACGGCCAGAGCCTGGGCGGCAAGGCCGTCATCGGCGTGGCCCGGCGGGCCCGGGAGCTGGGAGTTCCCTGCGCGGCCCTGGCCGGGGCGGTGGACGTCTCCGCCCTGCCCCAGGCCTATGAGCTGGGCCTCACCGCCGCCTTCCCCATCAATCCTCTGCCCCTGCCCTTTGAACAGGTGCGGGTTTCCTGCCGGGAAAATCTGTCCGCCGCAGCGGAGAATCTCATCCGTTTTTATTGCTCTGCCGCTCGGTGACTCCAACCAAAAACTTAACGCGAAAACTCCATTACTTTATTGATTCTTTATGCTTTTCTGCGATATTTTAGCGTGATATATGAAAAATCCGAGAAATCTGTAACACTTCACAAAATGTTCGTTAAAAATTCAGCGATTTGGCAATTGTAAACATTCTGTGACTGTTATAGAATTAACATAGACGGGTCCGCTGCGTATAGGGCGGCGGACCGGAAAACGAAACAGCGCGGTGCGCCGCGCCCCCAAATTAAGGAGAGTGAGTCTGTGTTCAAGAAATTCACCAACGGCTGCGTTCGCGTGGTCAATCGCTGGCTGCCGGATGCCTTCCTGTTCGCCATCATCCTGAGCATCATCGTTTTCATCGGCGCCATGTTTGCCACGGGAATGGGTCCGCTGAAGGTGCTCAACGCCTGGGGCGACGCAAAGGGCTTCTGGGGCCTGCTGGCGTTCTCCATGCAGATGGCCCTGGTTCTGGTATTCGGTTCCGCCATGGCTTCCGCCAAGCCCTGCCGCAAGGCCCTGCGGGCTGTGGCCGGTCTGTGCCACAACAACATGCAGGCCATCGTGATCACCACCATGGTCTCCACCATCTGCTGCTGGCTGAACTGGGGCTTCGGCCTGGTGGTGGGCGCTCTGCTGGCCAAGGAAGTGGTCCGCCGCGTTCCCACCGTGGACTATCCTCTGCTGATCGCCTCCGCCTACTCCGGCTTCGTGATCTGGCACGCGGGTCTGTCCGGCTCCATCCCCCTGGACCTGGTGGCCGGCAAGGCCTTCGGTGAGGTGACCTATCAGGCCCCCATCACCGCCACCGTGTTCCACCCTGTGAACATCATCATGTGCGTCGTGATCCTGATCGCCATGCCCTTCATCAACTACGCCATGCATCCCGACAAGGCCCACACCGTCTGCATCGACCCCACCCTGCTGCAGGATGAGGAGGACAAGACCTACGAGATCAAGACCCCCGCTGACCGCATCGAGCACTCCAAGATCCTGTGGGTGATCCTGGTGGTGGCCGGGTTTGCCTACATCGTTTACTACTTCGTCCAGAACGGCTTCACCCTGGGCCTGAACATCGTGAACATGATCTTCCTGTTCCTGGGCATCCTGCTCCACGGTGACCTGCGCCGCTATGTGGACGCCATCGGCGAGGCTGCTGCCGGCGCCGCCGGTATCCTGCTGCAGTTCCCCTTCTATGCCGGTATCATGGGCATGATGGTGGCTGCCAACGACCAGGGCGTGTCTCTGGCCAGCGTTATCTCCCAGTTCTTCGTGAACATCTCCAACAGCATCACCTTCCCCATGCTGTCCTTCCTGGCGGCCGGTATCGTGAACTTCTTCGTTCCCTCCGGCGGCGGCCAGTGGGCCGTTCAGGGTCCCATCATGATGCCCGCCGGCGCCAACCTGGGCATCGACGCCGGCCGCACCGCCATGGCCATTGCCTGGGGCGACCAGTGGACCAACATGATCCAGCCCTTCTGGGCTCTGCCTGCTCTGGGCATTGCCAAGCTGTCTGCCCGGGATATCATGGGCTATCTGGTCATCGTTCTGCTGTTCACCGGCGTGGTGGCCTGCCTGGGCTTCCTGGCCTGGGGCCTGTGGTTCTGATTTACCCGATCCACCAATTGAGAAGAGGCGCTGCCGCGGCAGCGCCTCTTTTTTTTCCGTATTCGCGTTACTCCCGATAGATGGCGGCGTCAAAGTCCCGCACCAGCTCCTGGCGCTTGGTGTCCATGACCTTCACCAGGTTGAACTCCTCAAAGGCCAGCCGCATGGCGAAGTCCTTGGCCTCGTGGATGTCGTCGGTCTCGAAAAAGGGGAAGAAATTGGTCCCCGGAACGTTTTCCTTTTTCAGCAAAACCTGAAAGCGCATGGTGTGCATCCTCCTGCATATGTGGTGTACCTTTTAGTATACCCCCGCCGGGGGCAAAACGCAACGGCGCGTTTCGCCCAAAATCCCGCCCCGAAAACCGGCAAATTTGCCGGAGGGGAAAATGCAAAAAGGCCTTTTCTCTCCGGGCACGGTCGTGTATAATAGTTAGGTTGAAGCAATTACCGGAAAGAGGGAGCACATATGAAAATTGGTTTTGATAACGACAAATACCTGGCCCTCCAGGCCCAGCACATCCGGGCCCGGCGGGAGCAATTCGGCGACAAGCTGTATATCGAGTTCGGCGGCAAGCTGTTCGACGATTACCACGCCTCCCGGGTGCTGCCGGGGTTCCAGCCGGACAGCAAGATCCGGATGCTGGCCTCCATCCGGGACGAGGTGGAGATCGTGGTGGCCATCTGCGCCGGAGACATCGAAAAGAAGAAGATCCGCGGCGACCTGGGCATCGGCTATGACGAGGACGTGCTGCGGCTGATGGACGTGTTCCGGGGCCTGGGGTTCTATGTGGGCTCCGTGGTCATCACCCAGTACGCCGGGCAGCCGGCGGCGGACGCCTTCATCAAGCGGCTGACGGCTCTGGGCGTCCGGAGCTATCGCCACTATCCCATTGCCGGATACCCCTCGGACGTGGCCCACATCGTGTCCGACGACGGCCTGGGCAAAAACGACTATATCGAAACCACTCGCCCCATCGTGGTGGTGACGGCTCCCGGCCCCGGCAGCGGCAAAATGGCCACCTGCCTGAGCCAGCTGTATCACGAGAACAAGCGGGGCGTCCGGGCGGGCTACGCCAAGTATGAGACCTTCCCCATCTGGAACCTGCCTTTGAAGCACCCGGTGAACCTGGCCTATGAGGCGGCCACGGCGGACCTGAACGACGTGAACATGATCGACCCCTTCCACCTGGAGGCCTACGGCAAGACCACCGTGAACTACAACCGGGATGTGGAGATTTTCCCGGTGCTCAACGCCATGTTCCAGCGGATTCAGGGCACGTCCCCCTATCAGTCCCCCACGGACATGGGCGTGAACATGGCGGGCTTTGCCATCGTGGACGATGCGGTATGCCAAGAGGCCTCTCGGATGGAGATCCTCCGCCGGTACTATGCCGGAATGGTGGACCGGGTCCGGGGCAAGTGCGACGACGATGTGGTGCGCAAGCTGGAGATCATCATGCAGCAGGCCGGGGTCACGCCGGATATTTGCCCCGCCGTGGCGGCCTGCCTGAAAAAGGCGGAGGAGACCGCCGCCCCTGCCGGGGCCATGGTCCTGCCGGACGGCCGGGTGGTCACCGGAAAGAACAGCTCCCTGCTGGGACCCTCGGCGGCGCTGCTGCTGAACGCCATCAAGGCTCTGGCCGGTATCGACAAGGAGCTGGACCTGCTGCCGTCGTCCATCATCGCCCCCATCAGCGACATGAAGATTTCCCACCTGGGCCACCGGAACCCCCGGCTGCACTCCGACGAGGTGCTTATCGCCCTGTCCATCTCCGCCGTCACCAACCCCCTGGCGGAGCGGGTGCTGAAGAAGCTGGACGACCTCCGGGGCTGCGACGCCCACTTCTCCGTGATTATCTCCGAGGAGGACGAGAAGCTGTATAAGCGCCTGGGCATCCACGTCAGCTGCGAGCCCCGGTACGAGGTTAAGAAGCTGTATCACAAGTGAAAAAACCGGGACGGACAGGCTCCGTCCCGGTTTTTCCCCGGAAGAAAGGAGTACTTTATGCCCACCATTGCTGAAATTCTGGCCCGGGAGCTGGACAAGCCCCTGGCCCATGTGCAGAACGTCATCGACCTGTTGGACCAGGGCAATACCATCCCCTTCATCGCCCGCTACCGCAAGGAGCTGCACGGCAGCATGGACGACACCGCCCTGCGGACCCTGGAGGACCGGCTGAGCTATCTGCGGAACCTGGACCAGCGCCGCCAGGAGGTGAAAAACGCCATCGACGGCCAGGGGAAGCTCACCGACGAGCTGTCCGCCGCCATCGACAGCGCCGCCACCCTGGCGGAGGTGGAGGACCTGTACCGCCCCTATAAGCAGAAGCGCCGCACCCGGGCCACGGTGGCCCGGGAGAAGGGCCTGGAGCCCCTGGCCCTTCTGCTGCTGGACCAGGGCCGGGACTGCCCGGCTCCGGAGGAGGCCGCCCGGGACTATGTGGACCCGGAGAAGGGGGTGGAGACTCTGGCCGACGCCCTCCAGGGGGCCAACGACATCGTAGCAGAGCTGCTGTCGGACGATGCCGCCATCCGCAAGACCCTGCGGGAGCTGCTGCGCCGCCAGGGCCGGCTGCGGAGTCTGGCCGCCACGGAGGAGGACACCGTTTACCGGCTGTATTACGACTTTGACCAGCCCATCGCCAAGCTGGCCGGGCACCAGGTCCTGGCCATCAACCGGGGCGAAAAGGAGGGCGTCCTCTCCGTCACCGTGCTGCTGGACCGGGAGCTGGGTCTGATGACTCTGCGCCGGGCGGTGGTGCGACCCGGGTCCCGGGCTATGGAGTTTATCAAGGCCGCCTGTGAGGACGCCTATGACCGGCTGATCTATCCCTCCCTGGAGCGGGAGGCCCGGTCCGACCTGACTGACGCCGCCTGCGAGGGGGCCATCGCCAACTTTGGCCTGAACCTGAAGCCCCTGCTGATGCAGCCCCCGGTAAAGGGCCACGTCACCATGGGCCTGGACCCCGGCTATGCCCACGGCTGCAAGGTGGCGGTCATCGACGGCACCGGCCGGGTGCTGGACACCGCCGTGGTGTACCCCACCTACGGCCCCCGCCAGAAGCAGGAGGCCATCGACCGGCTGTCCCGTCTGGTACGCCGCCATGGCGTCACCCATATTGCCATCGGCAACGGCACCGCCAGCCGGGAGACGGAGCAGATGGCGGTGGAGCTGATCCGGCAGCTGGGCGGCGGCGTCAGCTATATGATGGTCAACGAGGCCGGGGCCTCCGTATACTCCGCCAGCAAGCTGGCGGCGGAGGAGTTTCCGGAGTATGACGTGAACCTCCGCAGCGCCGTGTCCATCGCCCGGCGGATGCAGGACCCCCTGGCCGAGCTGGTGAAGATCGACCCCAAGGCCATTGGCGTGGGCCAGTATCAGCACGATATGCCCCAGAAGCGGCTGGACGAGACGCTGTCCGGGGTGGTGGAGGACTGCGTCAACGCCGTGGGCGTGGACGTGAACACCGCCTCCGCCAGCCTGCTGGGCCGGGTGTCCGGCCTGAACGCCGCCACCGCCAAAAATATCGTGAAATACCGGGAGGAAAACGGCGCCTTCACCGGCCGCCGTCAGCTTCTGAAGGTGCCCAAGCTGGGGCCCAAGGCCTTCCAGCAGTCGGCGGGCTTCCTGCGGGTGCCGGAGAGCAAGTCCGTGCTGGACAACACCGGCGTCCATCCGGAGAGCTACGCCGCCGCGGAGGGACTGCTGGCCCTGTGCGGCTATACGCTGGCGGATGTGTCCGCCGGGAGGCTGGCGGACCTGCCCCAGAAGGTGAAGGCCCTGGGCTGGGAGGAGACCGCCGCCCGGCTGGACATTGGCGTGCCCACCCTGCGGGACGTGGCGGCGGAGCTGGCCAAGCCCGGCCGGGACGTCCGGGACGACCTGCCTGCCCCCATTCTGCGAACGGACGTGCTGGAGATCAAGGACCTGGCCCCCGGCATGGTGCTGACGGGCACCGTCCGCAATGTGGTGGATTTCGGCGTGTTCGTGGACATCGGCGTCCACCAGGACGGCCTGGTGCACATCTCCCAGGTCTGCAACAGGTTCATCCGCCACCCGTCGGAGGTGGTGTCCGTGGGAGACGTGGTAAAGGTGACGGTCCTGGAGGTGGACGAAAAGAAGCGCCGCATCAGCCTGTCCATGAAGCAGGCGCCAAAGCAGTAATATAAAGCAGCAGGGCCGCCCTCCCGGGCGGCCCTGCTCAGCTCGCAAGCCTTTTTGAACAAGCTTTTAATAGCCCCGCTTCCGGTCCACCCGGTGCTCCAGGGGACGGCCGGCGGCGTAGTTTTCCAGATCCCGGCAGAACATGTCCACGTTGATGTCGCAGGTGTAGCCCAAGGACATATTCCCCGAAATGTGGGGCGTCAGCAGCAGGTTCCGGGTACTCCACAGGGGGTGCTCCCTGGGCAGCGGCTCCGGCACCACCACGTCCAGGGCCGCCCCGGCGATGCGCCCGGCGTTCAGGGCCTCCATCAGGGCCTCCTGGTCGATGGCGGTGCCCCGGCCCACGTTCACCACAATGGCGTCCCGGGGCAGCAGGGCAATGCGCTCCCGGCTGAGGATGCCTGCGGTGTCCGCCACCGACGGCAGAGCCATCACCAGGATCTCCGTCTCCGGCAGCACCTGGTCCAGCTGCTCCTGGGGCAGCATCCGGTCATAGGCGGGGTCCGGGTTCCGGCCGCTGCGGGACACGCCGCAGATGTGTCCCGCTCCCAGGGCCTTGGCCCGCCGGGCGAAGTTGGTGCCGATGTCCCCGGCCCCCAGCACCGTGATGCGGCTGCCGTAAATGGACCGCATAGGCAGCTCCGACACCCATTCCCGCCGCCGGACGATGTCCTGGAACTCCGGCATCCGCCGCAGCAGCATCAGCGTCACCATGAGGATGTGCTCGCTGATGGTGAGGCCGTAGGCTCCGGAGGAGTTGGACAGCACCACGTCGGGGCTGGCGTACAGGCTGTCATCGGACAGCTGGTCCACCCCGGCGAAGCCGCAGCAGTACCACTTCAGCCCCGTGGCCCGCTTCAGGTCCTGGGGATTGCACCAGCCGTAAATGATCTCATACTGCTCCAGACCCTGGGCCGGGGCCGCGCCCCGCCCGTAAAAATCCACCGCAAAGCCGCACTTTTCCGCCGTATCCAGCACCTTTTTCCGGCGCTCCGGCGTGAGAAAGTCCTCCATCACCGCAATTTTTCTCATTTGCCGTATACCTCCCATATTTTTTCCGCGCAGCGCATGCCGTCTGCGGCGGCGGACAGGATGCCTCCGGCATAGCCCGCCCCCTCGCCGCAGGGGTACAGCCCCCGGACATTGCACTGACCGCTATCATCTCTTATAATCCGCACCGGCGACGACGACCGGGTCTCCACCGCCGTCAGCACGGCGTCCCCCTGGGCATAGCCCCGGACCTTTCCATCCAGCATCGGCAGCGCCAGGGCCATGGTCTGCCACACGAACTCCGGCAGACACTGCCGCAGGTCCGTCCACCGGACCCCGGGCCGATAGCTGGGGATCACCCGTCCCGGCCCCGTGGAGGGCCGCCCGGCCAGAAAATCCTCCACCCGCTGGCAGGGAGCCGCATAGCCCCCGCCGCCCAGGCGGAAGGCCGCCTCCTCCAGCCGCCGCTGGAAGGCGATGCCCGCCAGGGGATGGCTGCTGCCGAAGTCCGCCGGGGTCACGTTCACCAGCAGGCCGCCGTTGATGTTCTCCCGGTCCCGGGCATATTCGCTCATGCCGTTGGTCACCACCCGGCCCTGCTCCGACGCGGCGGCCACCACCTGTCCTCCCGGGCAGACGCAGAAGGAGAAGGCGCTGCGCCCATTTTCCGGGTGGCACGACAGCTTATAGCCGGCGGCGGGCAGGCACGGGTGCCCGGCGAACCTCCGGTACTGCGCCGCGTCCATATCCGCCTGCCGGTGCTCGATGCGCACCCCCACAGCAAAGGGCTTCTGCTCCATCTGTACCCCTGCGGCGTGCAGCATTTCAAAGGTATCCCTTGCGCTGTGGCCCAGGGCCAGCACCGCCTGCCGGGCCGGCAGCACATACGGCCCCTCCGGCCCTGTAACCTCCAGCCCCTCCAGGGCCCCGTCCCGGACCCGCAGTCCCGTGACCCGGTGCCCGAACCGCACCTGGGCCCCCAGGGACAGCAGCTGCCGCCGCAGGTTCACCAGGGTCACATGGAGCATATCCGTGCCCACATGGGGCTTGGCGTCCACCAGGATGCTCTCCGGCGCGCCGCAGGCCGCCAGCTGCTCCAGAATCCACCGGTGCCGCCGGTCCCGGGTGCCGGTGTTCAGCTTCCCGTCGGAAAAGGCCCCGGCGCCGCCCTCGCCGAACTGTACGTTGGACTCCGGGTCCAGCACTCCGGTGCGCCAGAAGGACGCCACGTCCCGCTGCCGGGTCACGGCGTCCTGCCCCCGCTCCAGCACGATGGGCCGCAGGCCGCACCGGGCCAGAACAAGGGCCGCGAACAGGCCCCCCGGCCCGGCCCCGATGACCACCGGCGGCGTCTCAGGGGCCGCCAGGGTCTCCGGCAGCCGGTATACCTCCGGCGCATACGGCGTTACCCGCCGGTCCCGGACCCGCCGCAGTGCGGCCTTCTCCTGCCGCAGGGTCACCGCCGCCGTATAGACAAAGTGCAGCTCCTCCCGGGCGTCGATGGCCCGGCGCAGCACCTGAAGGGACAGAATGTCCCCCTCCGGCACCCGCAGCAGCCGGGCGGCCTTGCCCCGCAGCAGCTGCTCATCCTGCCCCGGAGCCAGCTTCAGCCCCTCGATCCTGACCATGGGCTTCCGCCCCCTTTCTTCATAGAATGTTCAAATTTTTCCGCCGTTTCTTAAAGCTTCGCTTAAGGTTTCCGCGTATACTATAAACCATCGGAAGGAAAACCACAGCGGCGGCGGAGCATGATACCACATCATACCACATTCCGCCCCGCCCGACAATAGGAGGTTCGCAGTTATGTATAGCGGTGTCAACGACGAGAACAATCAGGGCGCTTTCAACGATGAAAGCAGCCTGTATCATTACAGCTATTCCAAGGACCGGGAGCCACAGCCCGGACAGCCCGACCCCAGCCAGACCAGCTGGCAGCCGGCGTCCCGGCCGGAGGATCCGGTCTCCCCGGAGGAGCCTGTGGCCTACACCACCGGCGCCTGCCAGGATGACCCCCAGCCCCCCAAGCCGGAAAAGGGCTCCTTCTGGAAAAAGACCGGCACCAAGGTCACGGCTCTGGTTCTGTGCTGCGCCCTGATCGGCGGCCTGTGCGGCTTCGGCGGCGCGTCCCTGGCCCGCCGGGGCGGCAAGGCCACCATTCAGGAGTCCGGCCGCACGGCTTCCGCCGTCAGCGTCAAATCCGTGGACGGCCAGACCCTGATGACCCCCGCCGAGGTGTACGCCTCCACGGTGAACAGCGTGGTGTCCATCAACTCCGCCGTGTCCACCAACATCTTCGGCCAGAAGGTGGAGTCCGCCTCCTCCGGCAGCGGCTTCGTCATCACCCAGGACGGCTATATCGTTACCAACCAGCATGTGGTGTCCGGCGCCAGCAGCATCAACGTCACCCTGTATAACGGCGATACCTATCCCGCCACTGTAGTGGGCGGCGACAGTGACTATGATGTGGCCGTGCTGAAGATCGAGGCCACCGGCCTCCAGGCCGTGACCCTGGGCAAGAGCGCCGACGTCAACGTGGGCGACACGGTGATGGCCATCGGCAATCCCCTGGGCGAGCTGACCTTCTCCATGAGCCAGGGCATCGTGTCCTGCTGCGACCGGGCCATCAACGTGGACGGCACCCCCTTCAACATGATCCAGGTGGACGCCTCCATCAATCCCGGCAACTCCGGCGGCCCCCTGATGAACCTGTACGGCGAGGTAGTGGGCATTGTGTCCGCTAAGTATTCCAGCTATTCCGACACCACCGTGGAGGGCATCGGCTTTGCCATCCCCATCAGCGATGTCCAGACCATCATCACCGACATCATGGAAAACGGCCAGGTCACCGACAAGGCCTATATGGCCATCAAGGCCGGCAGTATGACCGAGCAGATGGCTGCCCAGTACAACATCGACGTGACCAAGGGCGTGTTCGTCTACGCCGTGGAAAAGGGCGGCGCCGGGGAAAAGGCGGGCCTGCAGCTGGGCGACGTCATCACCAAGCTCAACGACACGGACATCACCTCCATGAGCGACCTGTCCATGGCCAAGAAGAGCTATAAGGCCGGCGACACCGTCACCCTTACCGTGTGGCGCGGCGGCCAGGAGATCACCCTGAGCCTGACCTTCGACCAGCAGCCCCAGACCACCGGCACCGAGGACGATTCCTCCAACCAGAACCAGGGCCAGCAGGATTCCTACGGCGACCTGTACGACTACTTCTTCGGCCGCGGCAACGGCGGCCGCGGCAACTAATACGGATTGCCGATTATAAATTTAATCGACATTCCCGCGCGCTGCGCGCACGCACAGTGTGCCAGGGCACGCTGTGACGTCTCATACAAAACCTGACGCACCTTCGGTGCTATAAAAAGCTTTTCAAGCTTTTTAACAGGTTTTGGTATAAGACAGCGTGACGGCTTCTTCGGAAGCATCACTGGATATATTTCGCATTTCCCTTTTACTCTCTCTTTCTTCTTTCATCTTTCTTCCTTTAAGCACCTCAGGGGTCCCGGATATCCGGGACCCCTGAGGTGCGATTTTTATTGGATTGTCGGGGATGGATCTCAGCGGCGTCCGCCGCCGAAGCCGCCGCCCCGGCTGCCGCCGGAGGAGCGTCCGCCGCCGCCAAAGCCGCCGCGATTGCCGAAGCCCCCGGACCTGGACCCGCCGCCGAAGCTGCCGCCGGGCCGGGGCCCGTTAGACCGGGGCGGACGGGGCGGTGTGGGCCGGGGCGGACGGGGACCGCCGCCCATGGGACCACCCATAGGACCGCCGGGACCCCGAGGGGGACGGGGCGGCCGGGGCGCCCGGGGCCTGCGGCCCCAGAAAATGGGATAGTACACCGGCCCGCCCATCATAGCCGGACGCCGGCGATAGCGGTTGTAGCGCATACGGTCCAGCAGCGCCCACACCACGAATATGCACATGATCAGCAGCACCACACCGGCGATGCTGACGCCGGAGGCACCGGCAGGCTCCTGCCAGCGCTGGCCCGAAGCCGGGGACTGACCGCCGGTACTTGTGCGGCCCAGGGTCTGGGCCAGCACCACGTCGGACTGGCGGAAGAAATCCACCGCTGCCTGGGAATAATCCCCGGCATAGTAGGGGGTGTCCAGGGCGGTTTTCAGCCGGGTCTGCTGGGTGTCGGTCATCAGGTCCGCCAGGTTGTCGCCGCAGGCCACATACCAGTCGCCGCCTTTGACCAGGAGCAGCAGCATATCGTTGGCTCCCAGGCCCCACCTGGCCCCCAGCTCCCGGGCGTAGTCCTCGCTGGACCAGCCCCGGATATCGTCCACGGCGGCCACCGCCACCACGGCGTAATATTGCTCGTTCCAGGCGGTGTTATAGTCCTGGATGGTCTGCCGGGTCTCCTGGTCCAGCAGGCCCGCCTCGTCGCAGATCCAGTTGTAATAGGACACCTCTGGCAGGGCGGCGGGCTTTTTGCTGATGCCGTAAACGCCGGAGCCGATGATGGCCAGGATCAGCACCACCAGCGCAAAGCCCCGTTTTTGATAGAATTTCATGGTGACGCCACCGGTCCTTTCGGGGAAAGTCTGTGTGCGGGCATCAGCCCCGGAGCTCCAGCAGCTTCTGCTTCAGCTCGCCCTCGATGCGGCCCAGCTCCACCTCGGCGGCCTTGCGCTTCTCCGCCCCCTCCTTCTGGATGTTCATGACCTCGTCCAGGGTGGAGATCAGCTGCTGGTTGGTGTGCTGCAGGGTCTCGATATCCACGATGGAGCGCTCGGCCTCCTTGGCGGTGGCGATGGTGCCCATCTTCAGGGTGTCGGCGTTCTTGCGCAGGAGCTGGTTGGTCATCTCGGTGACGGCGTTCTGGGCGGCGGTGGCCTGACGGCTGTGCTCCATGCCCAGGGCCAGCACCATCTGACTCTTCCACAGGGGGATGGTGTTCACCAGGGAGGACTGGATCTTCTCGATCATCTGGGTGTCATTGTTTTGCAGCAGGCGGGTCTGGGGACCCATCTGCACGGACACCATCCGGGTCAGCTCCAGGTCGTGGAGCTTCTTTTCAAACCGATTGCACAGGTTCACCAGGTCGTTGTAGGCCTGGGCGTCCTCCGCCAGGCCGGACTGCTCCGCCTTTTTGCGCAGCTCCTCCAGCTCCGTGGACCGCACCTCCGCCAGCCGCTTCTTCCCGGCCAGAATGTACATGGTCAGCTCCTTGTAATACTTCAGGTTCAGCTCATACATCTGGTCAAACATGGCCACATCCTTGAGCAGGGTGATCTGGTGCTGCTCCAGGCTCTGGGCGATTTTGTCCACGTTGGCCTCCACCTTGCCGTACTGGGCCTTCATGGTCTCCAGCCGGTTGCCGGTCCTTCTGAACAGGCCCGCCAGGCCCTTCTTTTCCTCCTCCTCGCCGAAGCCCTTCAGCTCCACCACCAGCTGGCTCAGGTCCTTGCCGATCTCGCCCAGGTCCTTGTTGCGGACGCTGTTCAGGGCGTTTTCGGAGAAGCCCGCCACGCTCTTCTGGGCCGCCGCGCCGTACTGCAAAATCATGTTGGTGTCCCGGATGTCGATCTTGTGGGAGAAATCCTCCACCGCCTTCTTTTCCGCGTCGGTCAGCAGCTTTTCGTCCATCTCCACGGGCTCAATTTTCTTTTCCTCCTCCACCTGGGGGGCCTCCGGGGCTTCCGGAGTCAGGGTCAGAGTGGGCACTGCCTCGGCGGCAGCGGCGGTGGGGTCCAGGGTCAGCTGGGGGGTCATGTTATCGGTCATGGTAATCGTCCTTCCTTTATGAGTAATGGTGTCTTAAAGCTCCAATTGGATCCCGTCGTCCTGGGGGCCGTCGTCAGGCTTTGCCTGGGTGCGGTGGATGGGGTCGTCGCTGAGGCCCTCCCGGGCCATCATGTTGTCCAGCACTGTGATATCCGTGGAGATATCCAGGGCCTGGTCGCCGAACAGGCTGTCCAGCTGCCGCTCGAAGGCGGTGACGATGGTGCTCATCATGCCCCGCACCCGCTCCATGGTGCCGGTGATGTTCTCCCCCTGAACGCCCTGGCGGCTCATGTCGTCATAGGCCCGCAGCAGCTTCAGGGTGGTGGGCAGGTAGTAGCTCATGAACTTGCGGATCTGGGGCAGCTGGGAGGGATTCTTCTGCACCTGCTGAAAAATCTTGTCGGACACCTGGGAAAGCCGCTCAATCTGGGCGCTGATGGCCGCGTCCTGGATGCTGTCGTTCAGGCGGCACATCTCGTCCAGAGCGTCCTTGCCCTGGGCGATCATCTGGTCCAGCTCCGGATTGCCGGTGGTTTTCGGCTCCTGGGGCACCTCCTCCACAATATCCTTGCAGAACAGCCGGGCGATGCCGTACACCACGGCGGAGGCCGCCAGGGCTATGACAAAATGCCCCGGCCGGTACAGGGGGAACAGCAGGGCATACAGCACCCATGCGGCCGCCGCCGCATACAGCGGCGCAGCCGGTTTGTGAACTATTTTTTTCATCCCATCGCCTCCGAATTTGCGTTAAGACTATTATACCCCACAGGCCATTTTCGGTCAAGAAAAAAGCCTGTGGGGCGGGGAAAATCAGATGGCCACGGGGATCTTTTCGTCAAAGGGCAGGGGGTCGTACCCCTCCAGCCGGAAGCTGTCCCGGGTGAAGCGATAGAAATCCGTCACCTCCGGGTCCATGACGAAGGCCGGGGCCGGGCGGCCCTGCCGCTCCAGCAGCTGCCGCACCAGGGGGACGTGCCGGTCATAGATGTGTGCGTCGGCGATGACGTGGACCAGCTCCCCGGCCTCCAGGCCGGAGGCCTGGGCCATCATATGCACCAGCACGGCGTACTGGGCCACGTTCCAGTTGTTGGCCGTCAGCATATCCTGGCTGCGCTGGTTCAGAATGGCGTTCAGGGTCCGGCCCGACACGTTGAAGGTCACGGAATAGGCGCAGGGGTACAGGGCCATCTCGTGCAGGTCCTGGAAGTTATACAGATTGGTCATGATCCGCCGGGAGGCGGGATTGTGCCGCAGGTCATACAGCACCCGGTCCACCTGGTCAAACGCCCCCTCCGGGTATTGGTGCTTCACCCCCAGCTGATAGCCGTAGGCTTTGCCGATGGAGCCGTTTTCGTCGGCCCAGCTGTCCCAGATATGGCCCCGGAGGTCGTGGATGTTGTTGGACTTCTTCTGCCAGATCCACAGAAGCTCGTCGATGCAGGTTTTGAAATAGGTGCGGCGGATGGTGAGAATGGGAAACTCCTGCCGCAGGTCATAGCGGTTGATGATGCCGAATTTCTTCACCGTGTGGGCCGGAGTACCGTCCTCCCAGTGGGGGCGGACGTTCTGGTCTGTGTCCCACACCCCGTTTTCCAGGATGTCCCGGCAGTTCTGCTGAAATATTTCATCGGCGCGGCTCATAGGCGGCCCCTCCTTATACGTTTTGGGGTTATTGTACCATAACGGGGGGTAAGATACAAGGAAATGGCAGACATAAGGAAAAGTTGTTTGTTTCACCGGGCGGCTGGTGGTATACTATATATGTATAACTATGTGAATCAGGAGGAAATGACTATGCAGTATGATGTGCTGATCGTGGGCGGAGGCCCCGGCGGAATTTATTCCGCCTATGAGCTGCTGGAGAAGCGGCCGGACCTGAAGATCGCCCTGTTTGAGGCGGGCCACGCCCTGGCCCGGCGGCACTGTCCCATTGACGGCGTGAAGGTGAAGTCCTGCGTCAAGTGCCCCACCTGCGCCATTATGAACGGCTTCGGCGGGGCCGGGGCCTTTTCCGACGGCAAATACAACATCACCAACCAGTTCGGCGGCACCCTGCACGAATACATCGGCAAAAAGCAGGCCCTGGAGCTGATGGAATATGTGGACGAAATCAACGTGGCAAACGGCGGCGAAGGGACCCACCTGTACTCCACCGGCGCAACTCCCATCAAGAAGCTGTGCCTGGAGAATGACCTGCACCTGCTGGACGCCTCCGTGCGCCACCTGGGCACGGATAAGAACCTGGTGGTGCTGGAGCACCTGTATAACCGGCTGAAGGACAAGATGGATATCTACTTCGACACGCCGGTGCAGTCCGTGGAGCGCACCGACGGCGGCTACCGGGTGGTGACGGACAAGGGCAGCTACGACGGCCGCTACTGCGTCATCTCCGTGGGCCGCAGCGGCAGCAAGTGGATGGAGCAGGTGTGCCGGGAGCTGGACATTGCCACTAAGTCCAACCGGGTGGACATCGGCGTCCGGGTGGAGCTGCCCTATGAGGTGTTCGCCCACCTGACCGACGAGCTGTATGAAAGCAAGATCGTCTATCGCACCGAGAAGTTCCAGGACCGGGTACGCACCTTCTGCATGAACCCCAAGGGCGCGGTGGTCAACGAGAACACCAACGGCATCGTCACCGTCAACGGCCACAGCTATGAGGACCCGGCCATGCACACCGAGAACACCAACTTCGCCCTGCTGGTGGCCAAGCACTTCTCCGAGCCCTTCAAGGATTCCAACGGCTACGGCGAGAGCATCGCCCGGCTGTCCAACATGCTGGGCGGCGGCGTCATCATCCAGCGCTTCGGCGACCTGATCCGGGGCCAGCGGTCCACCCCCAAGCGCATCGAGGAGAGCTTCGTGACCCCCACCCTGTCCGCCACCCCCGGCGACCTGAGCCTGGTGATGCCCAAGCGCATCCTGGACGGCATCATCGAGATGATCTACGCCCTGGATAAGATTGCCCCGGGCACCGCCAACGACGACACCCTGCTCTACGGCGTGGAGGTGAAGTTCTATAACATGGAGGTGCAGCTGGACAAGAACCTCCAGACCTGCCACCCGGGCCTGTTCGTCATCGGCGACGGCAGCGGCGTGACCCACTCCCTGTCCCACGCCAGCGCCAGCGGCGTGTATGTGGCCCGCTATATCGCGGAAAACGCCTGAAAATACCTGAAAACAACACGCACCCCCGGCGGAATCCGCCGGGGGTGCGCTTTCTTCTACATGTATCCTCTCAGAACAGCCCGGTGATGACGCCGTTTTCGTCCACGTCGATGTTCTCCGCCGCCGGGACCCGGGGCAGGCCCGGCATGGTCATGATGTCCCCGGTATAGGCCACGATGAACCCCGCTCCGGCGCTGACCTTCAGACCGCGGACGGTGACGGTGAAGTCCCTGGGGGCCCCCGGCAGGGCCGGGTCGTCGGACAGGGAATACTGGGTCTTGGCCATGCACACCGGCAGGTCGCCGAAGCCCAGCTCCGTCAGCCGCTTCAGCTGCTTCTGGGCGGCGGGGGTCAGCACCGCCTGACTGCCGCCGTACACCCGGCCCACAATGGAGTTGAGCTTATAGATCAGGGAGGTGTTGTCGGGATAGGCGAAGGTGAACTCCTCCAGCCGGGGCTGATCGCACAGGCGCACCACCTCCCGGGCCAGGTCCCGGCCTCCCTCGCCGCCCTTGGCCCAGACCTCCGACAGCACGGCGTTGACGCCCAGCTCCCGGCACCGCTCCTGCACCAGCCGAAGCTCCTCCGCCGTGTCCGTGGGGAAGGCGTTGACGGCCACCACGCAGGGCAGGTGGAAGGTGTTGCGGATGGTGCCCACATGGTGCAGCAGGTTGGGCAGACCCTTTTCCAGGGCGGACAGATCCTCCCGGTTCAGCTCCGCCTTGGGCACGCCGCCGTGGTATTTCAGCGCCCGCACCGTGGCCACGATCACCACGGCGGAGGGCCGCAGGCCGGACAGGCGGCACTTGATGTCGAAAAACTTCTCCGCCCCCAGGTCGGCGGCAAAACCCGCCTCGGTAACGGCATAGTCCCCCAATTTCAGGGCCATCCGGGTGGCGGTGACGCTGTTGCATCCGTGGGCGATGTTGGCAAAGGGCCCGCCGTGGATCAGGGCAGGGGAGTGCTCCAGGGTCTGCACCAGGTTGGGCTTCAGCGCATCCTTCAGCAGGGCCGTCATGGCCCCCTCCGCCTTGAGATCGTGGGCCGTCACCGGCCGCCCGTCAAAGGTATAGGCCACGATCATCCGGCCCAGCCGGGCCTTCAGATCCGGGATATCGCTGGCCAGGCACAGCACGGCCATGACCTCGCTGGCCACGGTGATGTCGAACCCGTCCTCCCGGGGTACCCCCTGCATCCGGCCTCCCAGGCCGTCGATGACGTGGCGGAGTTGGCGGTCGTTCATGTCCACGCAGCGCTTCCACACGATCTGCTTGCAGTCGATGCCCAGGGCGTTGCCCTGCTGGATGTGGTTGTCCAGCAGAGCGGCCAGCAGGTTGTTGGCCGCCCCGATGGCGTGGAAATCCCCGGTGAAGTGGAGGTTGATGTCCTCCATGGGGATCACCTGGGCATAGCCGCCTCCGGCGGCGCCGCCCTTCACGCCGAACACCGGCCCCAGGGACGGCTCCCGCAGGGCGGCCACGGCGTTTTTGCCGATTTTCCGCAGGCCGTCGGTAAGGCCCACGGTGGTGGTGGTTTTCCCCTCCCCGGCGGGGGTGGGGGTGATGGCGGTGACCAGGATCAGCTTGCCGTCGGGCCGGTCCGCCCGGTCCCGCAGCAGGCGGTAGTCGATCTTGGCCTTATACCGGCCGTACTGCTCCAGATACTGGGGGTCGATGCCGCAGGCGGCGGCAATATCGCCGATGGGCAGGGGCGCGGCCTGCTGGGCGATCTGAATGTCTGTCATGTGGCTTCTCCTTCCGTTTTCCCTATATTTCCCTATCCAGGCCCCGGAGGGCCTGTGGGGTCTATTATACGGGATAGGCGGCGGGTTGTCACCAGGAAATTGGCATTTTCGTCAAAAAAACGGGGACCGTCCCACCGGAACAGTCCCCGTCACTAAAAGGGCAGCGCCTTTTTTGACTTATCCATAATACGCCATCAGCATATCCACCACGGTGCCGTAGCTCTGGGTCCCCCGGGACTCGCCGCTGCTTTTCAGGAAGGAGTCGTACACCTTCTGGGCCGCGTCGTTTACCGGACCCTCAAATTCCGCCCAATAGGCGGAGTTGTCCCGCAGGTCCGTCACCACCGTGTCCGGCAGCAGCACCCGCACCTGCTTCCAGGCCTCCTGATCCGCCCGGTACAGGGCGTTGGAGAGGTAGGTGAACCCCATCAGCCACCCGGAGTAGCGATACGCCGGGCTCTGCGCCGTGGTGGAGGCGGCAATGGCGATGAAATTGCACTCCTGCTCCGATGCAATGCCCCGCTGATGGGCCATCTCATGGGCAATGGTGCTGGGCAGATAGCAGGCGGGGCTGTCGATGTTCAGGTTGGCCTCCCCGGTAAAGGGGAAGTAAAACCCCGTGAAGTCCATGGCGCTGAGGGCCGTGGAAAACCGCACCCCCTTGGGCACCCGGTCCTCCATCACCAGGCACGGAAACTCGTCGTATATCCCGTCGAACACCCGCACGCTGTGGGCGAAGATGTCCGCCCGGCTTTCGGCAAAGAGGCCGTTTTCGTCCCGCTGCACCTGGTCCGCGCAGCCGGCCAGCTGCCGGGCGAAATACTCCGTCACCCGGGCCAGCTCCTCCGGGGTGGACTCCCGGGCATATACGCCGGACTGCTCCTGAAAGGACTCGGCGTAGTAGTTGACGCCCCACAGCAGGCTGAACCCGGCATACACCGTCAGCACGGTGCACACCACCGTCAGCACGAACCGGTACACGATCCGCCCCCGGCGGCCCTTTTCCGTGATCAGCCGCCGGACGGCGGCGCCCATCCACAGCACGATAACTCCCGCCGCTATGGCGTACAGCAGCTCTGCCACGGAGAAGTCCGCCCGGTAGCACACCGCCGCCACCGCCCGCTCCAGGGGCATGATGATCCCCCGGCTGAACCGGGTCATCAGCCCCGGCACAGTCCGCAGGGCAAAGTACAGGGCCAGCACCCCGCACACCGACAAAAGCCAGACGTGCAGCCCCCGGTGCCGCCTGAAAAAGGCTCTCATAGCTCCAGCGGGCGGCCCGTCAGATACATCACCGTCCGCAGGGCCGCGATGAGCTTGCCGCCCTCGTCCCGGATGTCCGTGCGGCTGAAGCCCATGTGGCCGCCCGTTTTCTCCACGGTGCCTACGGCGGTGAGCTTTCCCGTTCCCGGCGCGGCGGACAGGTATTCGATGCTGGAGGACACCGTGAAGGTCACCTCCTGCCGCAGGGTCAGCAGGGCCATCCCCGCCGCCACGTCGGCCATGGTGAACAGCGCGCCGCCGTGGGGGGTGCCCCAGCAGTTCAGACTGTCCGGGTGCAGCTCCAGCTCCACCGTGGCCGTGCCGTCGTCCACGGCGGTGACCTTCATGTGATTATACTGGCTGAAGGGCTCCGCCCCGGGGCCCTGGGATGATTGCAGTAATTTCTGTCTCCGTTCTTCGGTCATATGCGCTCACTCCGCCGCTGCCAGCAGCCGGCGGGTATATTCCTCCTTCGGATGGTCAAATAGCTCCTCCACCGGCCCCTGCTCCACGATGCGCCCCTGGTGCATCACCAGGCACCGGTCGCAGATTTCGTAAACCACGTTGAGGTCGTGGGAGATAAACAGATACGAAATGCCCAGTTCCCGGCGCAGCCGGGCGATCAGCTGCAAAATCTGGGCCTGGATGGTCACATCCAGGGCCGACACGGCCTCGTCGGCCACAATCAGCTGGGGATGCACGATCAGGGCCGCCCCGATGCACACCCGCTGCCGCTGTCCGCCGGACAGCTGATGGGGCAGCCGGTCCCGGCACTCCGGGTCCAGGCCCACCAGCTCCATGGTCCGCTCCACCCGGCGGGCGATCTCCTCCTTGCCGTACTTCCCGTAAATGCGCAGAGGCTCGGCCAGAATCCAGCCCACGGTGCGGCTGGGGTTCAGGCTGCTGGCCGGGTCCTGGAACACCATCTGGGGCCGCTTGGTGAAGTGGGTCACCGTGCCGGTATAGTCCGGCACAAAGCCCAGAATGGTCCGGGCCAGGGTGGTCTTGCCGCTGCCGGATTCCCCCACCAGGCCCAGGATTTCGCCCCGGTGCAGGTCAAAGCTCACGTCATGGAGCACCTGCCGGCGCTTTCTGCGGCCGATGGTGCCGGAGGGCCGGTACCACACGTTCAGGTCACGGACCTGCAGAACAAGGTCCTGGCTCATAGCTTCCTCCTTGTGGGAATGGCGGCGATCAGCCGCTGGGTATAGGGGGCCTGGGGGTGGAAGAATATCTGATCCACCGGGCCGGACTCCACGATGTGTCCCTTCTCCATCACCGCCACCCGGGTGCACAGCTTCCGCACCACCGCCAGGTTGTGGGAAATAAACAGAATGGACATGCCCCGCTCCCGGTTCAGGCGGCGCAGCAGTTCCAGGATCTGGGCCTGGATGGTCACGTCCAGGGCCGTGGTGGGCTCGTCCGCCAGCAGCAGCTTCGGCCGGGGCAGGATGGTCGCCGCGATCATGGCCCGCTGCAGCATGCCGCCGGACAGCTCGTGGGGATACTTCCGGTATACCTCCTCCGCCTCCGGCAGGTCCACGTCCCGCAGGGCCTGCAGGGCCAGCTCCCGCCGCTTTCCCGGCGGCAGGTCCGTGTGCACCCGCAGGCACTCCTCCACCTGGGGCCCGATGCGCATGGTGGGGTCCATGGCGCTCATAGGCTCCTGGAACACCACGCAGATGTCCCGGCCCTGGATGCTGCGCAGGGTGTCGCCGCTGCTGGTCAGCAGGTCCCGCCCGTCCAGCAGAATCTGGCCCCGGAAGGCCGCCTGCTCCGGCCGCAGCAGACCGGAGATCATCATGGCCGTGACGGTTTTGCCGCTGCCGGATTCACCCACCAGGCCCACGATCTCGCCGTCGCCCACTGTCAGGTCGATGCCCCGCACCGCCTCGTGGTCCGCCCCGTGAAACTGCACGTGCAGATCCCGGATCTCCAGCATACCGTCACCTCCCCCATTCCTTTTGCTGCAGGCCCTCGCCCAGCAGGCTGACGCCTAAAATCAGCAGCACGATCACGCCGCCCACCGTCAGCATATACCAGGGGGCCCTGGCCATATAGCTCTGGGACTCCGACAGCATGTACCCCAGGGACACGTCCGGGGGCTTCACGCCGATGCCCAGATAGCTCATGCTGGCCTCCGCCAGCACGGCGTTGTTAAACCCGATCACCAGCGTCGGCAGGAGCACCTGCCGGGTGTTGGGCAGAATATGCAGAAACATAATGCGCAGATGCCCCGCTCCCATGAGCCGGGCGCTTTTGACATAGTTCATCTCCCGGTGCCGGGCAAATTCGCTGCGGATGACCCGGGCATAGCTGGGCACAAAAGCGACGCCCAGGGCCAGGATCACGTTGTACTTGCCGAACCCCAGCAGCGAGATGAACACCAGCGCCAGCAGGATGCTGGGAAATGCCGTCACCGCGTCGTTGACGCGCATCAGCGCCTCGTCCAGCCAGCCGCCGAAATAGCCGGTAAAGGCCCCCACCAGGGTGCCCACCACCGCGCCGATGCACACGGTGGCGGCGCTGATGAAGAAGGTGGTGCCCGCCCCGGCCAGCACCCGGCTGAAAATGTCCCGGCCGAAGTTGTCCGTGCCGAACAGGTGCCGCAGGCACGGGGCCAGGAATTTCTCGCTGCCGGACATGGCCGTGGGGGAATAGGGGGTCCACACGCAGCCCACCAGGGCCAGGGCCGTCATCAATCCGGTGAGGATCAGCCCCGTCCGCAGATAGTGATTCTTTTTTTCGTTCAGCAGCAAGGCCCGCTCCCACCTTTCTTTTTCCGATTTGTCACGTCAGCCGCAGCCGGGGGTCCAGCCGCTGGTTGATCAGGTCCGCCAGCAGATTCACCAGCACCACCCAGAAGGCCACGATCACCACCACCGCCTGCACCACGGGATAGTCCCGGTTGGCGATGGAGGTCAGCAGCATCCGGCCCAGCCCCGGCAGGGAGAATACCTGCTCGATGACCACGGAGCCGGCCACAATGTCCGCCACGGTCATGGCCAGAAACGACACCACCGGCCCCATGGCATTGCGCAGCACATGGCGGTACAGGGTAGCCCGGTCGCTGTTGCCCCGGCTGTGGGAGGTGCGGACATAGTCCTTCTGCAGCTCCGACAGAATGGACGAGCGCAGCATCTTCACGGTCATGGCCACCCTGGGCAGGGCGATGGACACGGCCGGGAACAGAAAATACCACAGGCTAGCGCCGAAGTTGTCGCCGGGAGAAACGTAGTTTCCCGGCACGAACCACCGCAGCACCAGACCAAACACATAGGTCAGCAGGATACCCGTCACAAAGGCCGGGATGGCCATCAGCGCCTGGTTCACGGCGGTCATGGCCCGGTCCAGCCGCCCTCCGGCGTGGCGGGCGGTGAAAATGCCCAGGGGGATGGAAAAGGCCAGGATCAGCACAAAGGACATCCCCGTCAGAAGCCCCGTCACCGGCAGCTTCCCCGCCAGCATGGACGACACCGGCATTTTATAGCTGTAGGACGTGCCGAAGTCCCCCTTCAGGGCCCCCAGCACCCACTGGACATACCGCTCTAAAAACGGCCGGTCCAGTCCCATTTCCGCCCGCAGGGCGGCGATGCGCTCCGGGGTGGCCTCGGTACCCAGCAGCTTCACCGCCGGGTCCCCGGGGATCACCTGGAACGCCAGAAACGCCAGAAAAGAGACGATGACCATGGTCAGCAGCATCAGTCCGATTTTCTTGGCCGCGTATTTCATGGTCATCGCCTCTTTCAATTCAGTATAACGTTACCGCTGGGTCAGATAGACCGTGGACAGGTCCAGCACATAGATGGGATAGAACTTCAGTCCCCCCAGATCCTGCCGCATGGCCACCAGGTCGCACAGGTCCTGGATATACACGTTGGCGGCGGTGTCCGCCAGCATGGTCTCCATCTGCTTGTACAGATCCGTCTGAGTGGCCTCGTCCTGGGCGTTGATGGCCTGCTGGAACAGGGTGTCATAGGCGGGGTTATTATAGTTGATGAAGTTCTTGCCGTAGTCGGAGGTAAAACGCTCCAGCATGGCCCGGGCGGTCATATTGGCGGCGTCCACGCCCACCACCGTGGCCTGGAACTGGCGGCCGTTATAGATGGTGTCCAGCCAGGTGCTCCATTCCACCGGCTGGATGGTCACGTTGATCCCCGCCTCCCGCAGCTGCTCGGCCACCACCTCGGCGGTGTCCATATGGGGCTGATAGTTGTTGGGAACGGAGATGGTCATGTCGAAGCCGTCGGGATACCCGGCCTGGGCCAGCAGCTCCTTGGCCTTGGCCACATCGTGGGGATACTTATCCACCAGCTCCGGCAGGAAATACTTGGCAAACGCGGGATAGATGCTGCTGCCCACGGCGGTGCCGTGGCCGTCGGCCACCATGTCCATGATGCCCTGCCGGTCGATGGCATAGCACAGGGCCTGGCGCACCATCTGATTGTCAAAGGGCTTGGCCTGGTTGTTCAGATAGATGGCCTGCACCAGGTTCATGGTGCCCTCCAGCACCTGGAAGTTCTGGTTCAGCTGGGAGGCCTGGGCGGAGGTCAGGTGGGCGCACAGGTCGATGGACCCGCCGTTCAGGTTCATCACCAGGGCGTCGGCATTTTCGCAGATTTTATAGGTGACCTTGTCCAGCCACGCCGGGGCGCCCCAGTAATCCTCGAACCGCTCCATGACGAAGTCCTGCTGGGGAGTCCGGGACACGAATTTGAAGGGGCCGGTGCCCACCGGAGCCGTGTCCTGATTTTCATAGTCCGCGGGAATGATGGCGGCCGTCATATAGCTGATGAACTCCAGGTCCCGCTGTGCGATGGTAACGGCAACGGTCTTTTCGTCCAGGGCCTCGACACTCTTGACAGCAGAAAACGCCGCTACCAGAGGCTTCTCCTGACCCTCCGGCACAGCGGCGCAGCGATTGATGGAATATACAACATCCTCTGCGGTCACTGTCTGGCCGTTGTGGAACTTCACTCCCTCACGAAGCGTGAAGGTATAGGTGGTTCCATCCTCGGACAGCGTGTATTTCTCCGCCACAGCGGGGATCATTTCGCCGTCGGAATTGGGCTTCACCAATCCCTCGAAGATGTTGAACAAGACCTCTCTGGTTCCTGCGGCCACCGTCTGGTGGGGGTCAAGACTGTCGTCCAGGTCCTGGGCGATGCCAACGGTGATCTCGCCACCCTTGACCGGTTCGCCCGTTTTGCCGTTATTTCCTTGTCCGCCGGGGTCCTTGCTGCCGTCTCCGCATCCCGGGAGTACGGCGCCGACCATTACCAGCGCCAGGAAAAGAGCCAATAGTTTCTTCTTCATAGCTTTCTCCTTTTTCCTTGCCGCGACCTTGGCGGCAAGCCAGAAATAATGGTGTCAGGCGGCAGTGCGGACAGGCCCCGCCGCCCCTATTCAATTGTCGAAGTGGACTGTACCACATTTCCCCGTGGATTGCAAGGGCTTTTCGCAACTTTTCTCCCGGAATGTGAAAATTTTATCCATCTGTCGCCGTTTTCCCGGTTTTTTCCGCCGGTGGAGGGGTCTGCCTCCGGAACACAACATTGTGCACAATGACGTGCCATTTCCTCTGGGGAAAATATGGCGTCTGAGGGGGTTGTTTTGTGCAAATTGTGGTGTTATACTGTGCAATTGCGTGCCAGTATATTTTGGATAAGAGGTGTGTTTCATGGAAGCGACGCAAAAAAAGAGCGCCCTGTCCGTCAACATGACGGAAGGCTCCCTGTGGAAAAATATGCTGCTGTTCAGCCTGCCCCTGATGCTGACCCAGGTGCTGGAGGTGCTGTTCAACCTCAGCGACGTGGCCATTGCCGGCAAGTTCGCGGACTACCGGGCGCTGGGAGCCGTGGGCTCCACCACGCTGCTGGTGTCGCTGTTCACGGGACTGCTGATCGGCATGGGCAGCGGCGTCAACGTGGCGGTGGCCCGGGGCCTGGGCATGGGGGATAAGCAGCGGGTGGAAAAAACCGTTCACACGTCCTTTGTGCTGTGCGCCGCCATCGGCGTGGTGCTGTGCCTGATCTGCGTTCTGCTGGCCGGGCCCATGCTGACCCTGCTGCACACCAAGGACGAGCTGATGGATGGGGCCGTCCTCTACCTGAAGATATACGCCCTGAGTATGCCGGCCATGGCCGTGTACAACTGCGGCAACGGCATCATGAGCGCCGTGGGCGACACCCGGCGGCCTCTGCTGTATCTGTCCGTTGCCGGTGTGCTGAACGTGGTTCTGAACCTGTTCTTTGTGATCCGCTGCCACATGGCCGCCGAGGGCGTGGCCATCGCCAGCGTCATTGCCCAGTGCCTGTCGGCCCTGCTGATCGTGCTGCACCTGCTGCGGCGGAAGGACGCCTGCCGCCTGGAGCTGCGCCGCCTCCGGGTCCATCCCCAGGAGGCCCGGCGGGTCCTGGCCATCGGCATTCCCGCGGGGCTTCAGAACGCCATTTTCGCCGTGGCCAACCTGTTTGTCCAGGTGGGCCTGAACTCCTTCGACGCCGTGACGGTGTCCGGCAGCTCCGCCGCCGCCAACGCCGACACCCTGCTGTTTAACATGATGGCGGCCTTCTATACCGGCTGCGCCAGCTTCGTCAGTCGGAACTGGGGCGCCGGCAAAACCGAGCGCATCGTCAAAAGCTATCTGGTGAGTATGTGCTACGCCGCCGGAGTGGGGGCCGTGTGCGGTCTGCTGCTGCTGTTTTTCGGCCGGAGCTTCCTGGGCCTGTTTGCCAACGAGACGGCGGTCATCGACGCGGGCATGCAGCGGCTGCGGATCATGAGCTTTTCCTATGTGGTGTCCCCGCTGATGGACGCCAGCATCGCCGCCTCCCGGGGCATCGGCAAAAGCGTAGGCCCCACGGTGATCGTTATTCTGGGCTCCTGCGTGTTCCGGGTCATCTGGGTATACACCGTGTTCGCCTGGCTGGGCACCATCACCTCCCTGTATCTGCTGTATATCTTCTCCTGGGCCATCACCGGCGCCGCGGAGATCGTCTATTTCCGCCGCAGCTATCAAAAGGTCATCCTGGCGGCCCAGAGCTGGTAAAGACTTCTGCGGCCCGCTGCGCAGGGCTGGACTTGTTGACAAGTTAAAAAACCGGGACGCTGCGGCGTCCCGGTTTTTTTGCGAAATGGTCAATTAAATAGGGCTTATTCCTGGTCCAGGACCAGCTCCATGGTGTCCTGGGCGATCATCAGCTCCTCGTTGGTGGGGACCACCATGACGATGACGGGGGCGCCGTCCCGGGAGATGATCTGCTCCTTGCCCCGGCAGCGGTTCTTCTCCTGGTCGCAGGTGATGCCCATGAACTCCAGGCCCTGGAGGATGTGGGCCCGGGTCTCGGGTGCGTTTTCACCCACACCGGCGGTGAATACCACCACGTCCACGCCGCCCATGGCGGCGGCATACTCGGCGATCATCTTGCGGACCCGGTACTCGAAGATCTCCAGGGCCACGGTGGCCCGGTGATGGTCCTTCTCCGCCGCCTGCTCCAGATCCCGGAAGTCGGAGGACACGCCGGACAGGCCCAGCATGCCGGATTCCTTGTTCAGCAGGTTCACGGCCTCGGAAATGGTCATGTCGTACTTGTTGGCGATGAACTCCACCACGCCCACGTCCATATCACCGGCCCGGGTGCCCATAGGCAGGCCCGCCAGAGGCGTCAGGCCCATGGAGGTGTCCACGCAGCGGCCGCCCTTGACTGCCGCCAGGGAGGAGCCGTTGCCCAGGTGGCAGGACACCACCTTCAGCTCCGCTGGGTCACGGCCCAGAAGCTCCGCCGCCCGCAGGGACACATAGCGGTGGGAGGTGCCGTGGAAGCCGTAGCGCCGGATCTTGTCCTTCTCGTAATACTCATAGGGGATGGAGTACAGATAGGCGTGCTCGGGCATGGTCTGGTGGAAGGCGGTGTCGAACACCGCCACCTGGGGCACGTCGTGGCCCAGGACGGCCCGGCAGGCCTCGATGCCGATGATGTTGGCCGGATTATGCAGAGGCGCCAGGGGGGTGCAGTCCTCCACCGCCTGCATCACCTGGTCGGTGATGAGGACGGAGCTGGCGAAGCTCTCGCCGCCGTGGACCACCCGGTGACCCACCGCGTCGATCTCCTTCATGGAGGAGATGACGCCGTTGTCCGGGTCCACCAGGGCGGACAGCACCGCCTGGATGGCCTCGGAATGGGTGGGCATGGGGACGTCCGCCGCCGACACGGCGGCCTTGCCCTCCACCTGGGGCTTATAGGTGAATTTTCCGTCAATGCCGATGCGCTCGCACAGGCCTTTGGCCAGCAGATGGCCGGTTTCCGGGTCCAGCAGCTGATACTTCAGGGATGAGCTGCCGGCATTGATGACTAATACTTTCATGAAAGACCTCCTTGATTTTTGGTCCCACATTACATGCTGCAGGTTCCTTCTTCTCTATCTCGCAGGATATTGTATCGAAAAGACGGCGGCTTGGCAACCTTTTTTGGAAATAACTGGAAGCAAAATGAAAAAATAGCGGTCAAGGTTTTAACAATGTCAGGTATAGGAAACGGCTGTATTTCATAGACGGACAAATATGTGAAAATCCTGGCAAACTGGTGAGTCCGCTTGTCAGAAATTTCACGGAGTATCCGCCTGTCAGGCGGGAAACAGTCGATAGGAGCCAAGGAAAGTCTGTCCGTCACAGGGGGACAGATGGGAAGCGCTTTCCCGGAAAACGGGGTGAAAAAGCCCCGGCAGCGGCGCTGCCAGGGCTTCCATATTCTGGTAATTATTGCAGGATGCGGGCCGCAGATTCCTCGGCGAACTGCTTGCTGTAAAGATCGTGGTAATAGCCATGGCGGCGCAGCAGCTCCTGGTGGGTGCCCTGCTCCACGATGCGGCCGTCCCGGACCACCAGGATCATGTCCGCCTTGCGGATGGTGGAGAGCCGGTGGGCGATCAGGAAGGAGGTGCGGTCCTGGAGCAGGTGGTCGATGGCCTGCTGGATCAGCTGCTCGGTCTGGGTGTCGATGGAGGAGGTGGCCTCGTCCAGGACGAAGATGCGGGGGTCCGCCAGCACGGCCCGGGCAAAGGAGATCAGCTGCTTTTCGCCGGTGGAGAGCCGTCCGCCGCCCTCGCCCACGTCGCTGTCCCAGCCCTTTTCCAGCTTGGCCACCACCGTGTCGGCGGACACGGCCCGGGCGGCGGCCTCCACCTGCGCATCGGTGGCATCCAGCTTCCCGTAGCGGATGTTCTCCCGGACGGTGCCGGAGAACAGGTGGGGGTCCTGGAGCACATAGCCGATGCTGCTGTGGAGCCACAGCTGGCTGCGTTGGCGGTAGTCCACGCCGTCGATGAGAATCTGGCCCTCCGTGGGCTCGAAGAAGCGGCAGGCCAGGTTCACCAGGGTGCTCTTACCCGCGCCGGTTTCGCCCACGATGGCCACGGTGGACCCCTGGGGAATGTGCAGGGAGAAGTGCTCCAGCACGTTGCCGCCGCCGTCGGGATAGCGGAAGGTCACGTCCCGGAACTCGATCTCGCCCCGGATGGGCTCCCAGTTCTCCCGCTTGGGGTGGAAGGCGTCGCCGTACTTTTCGATGATCTCCGGGGCGTCCTGGATCTGGGGGGTCTTGTCCATCAGGTCCATGACCCGCTCGATGGAGGCCTGCAGGGAGATAAACTCGGCGATGTTGGCGGCAGTCATCTGGATGGGCTCGAAAATGCCCACGGCGTAGGTGGTGAAGGTGGAGAGGGTGGCCAGCTCCAGCAGGTGATCGGAGACCATATAGCCGCCCCGCAGCAGCACAATGGCCACGGCCATGGTGCTGGCAAACAGCACCAGCGGGATATAGATGGCATTGAGCCGGGCCGCGCCGATGCCGGCGTCGTGCATCTGGCGGGTCAGGTCCCGGAAGGCGGCCACGGTCTGCTCCTCGGTGCCCAGGGTCTTGGTGGTTTTGGCGCCGGTGATGCCCTCGTTGAAGGAGCCGGTAATGCGGGAGTTCAGCTTCCGGACTTTCCGGTTCCAGCGGAGGATGCGGTTCTGGAAATACCCGGTGAGCACCGCCATGACAGGCACGATGACGATGACCACCAGGGCCAGCCGCCAGTTCAGGGCCAGCATGGCCGCAAAGGTGCCCAGCACATAGAACAGGGCCCAGAGGATATCCGTCATGTTCCAGGCGATCATGCTGGCGATGCGGTTGGTATCGCTCATGACCCGGGTCAGCAGATAGCCCACGGGGGTTACGTTATAGAAGGAGAAGGACAGGGTCTGGAGATGGTGGAACAGGGAGCGGCGCATATCCCGGCCCATATTCATCTCGATGGTCATGGAGTTGCGGGCGAAGGCCACCACCGACAGAGCCTGCAGGACGATCACCAGCAGATACACCAGGGAGAAGGGCACGATGCCCCGGAGGGAATCCGCCTGGATGAAGTTGCGGATGGCGTAGCGCTGGAACAGGGGAATGGCCACGTCCACCAGGGCGCACAGGCCGTTGAACACCAGCATCCCCACAAAGTCCCGGCGGAAGGGCCGCACAAAGGGGGTGAGCCTTTTCCAGATGCTCCAGTCAAAGGATTTTGTATAATCTTTCTCGTCAAAGGCAGCCATCAGGCGTTCCCTCCTTCCTCCACCAGCGCGCGGTCATCGCTGCGCATCTGGATGTCGTAAATATCCCGGTAAATGCCGGGGCGGTCAATCAGCTCCCGGTGGGCGCCCAGGGCGGACACCCGGCCGCCGTCCAGCACCAGAATGCGGTCGGCCTGCATCAAGGTGGTGACCCGGTGGGAGATCAGCAGCACCGTGGCGCTGTGCAGGGTGTCCCGCAGGGCGGCGCGGATTTTGGCGTCGGTTTCGGCGTCCACGGCGGACAGGGAGTCGTCAAACACCATAATGGGGGCCTGCTGCATCAGCATCCGGGCGATGGCCACCCGCTGCTTCTGGCCGCCGGACAGGGTGACGCCCCGCTCGCCCACCACGGTGTCGTACCCCTGGGGGAAGGCGGAGATGGCCTCGTCCACGCAGGCCACGGCGGCGGCCCGGCGCATGGCCTCGTCCCCGGCGTCCGGCCGCACGGCGCAGATGTTTTCCCCCACGGTCTGGGAGAACAGGAAGGGCTCCTGGAGCACCAGGCCGATCTGGCGGCGCAGGGATTCCCGCTTCATGCGGCGGATGTCCACCCCGCCGATGGTGATGGAGCCGCCGCCCTCCGGCAGGTCATACAGCCGGTCCAGCAGGTGCACCAGGGTGCTCTTGCCGGAGCCGGTGCCCCCCAGGATGGCGAAGGTCTCCCCTTGGTGGATGGTGAAGGACACGTCCTCCAGCACCGGCTGGCCGTCGTAGGCAAAGCTGACGTGGTCAAAGACGATGTCGCCGTTTACGGCGTCCACGGCGTCGGGCAGGTCCCGCTCCTCCCGGGCGTTGAGGATATAGCCCACGCGGTCCATGGACACCCCGGCCTTGCTCATATCGGACAGCACCCGGCCCAGGGAACGAACGGGCCAGGCCAGGGCCTCGTTATAGGTGACGAAGGCCACAAAGGAGCCCAGGGTCATCCGCCCGGCCACGCATTCGCAGGCGCCGGCCACCACGATGACCATCACCTGCAGGCAGGTCAGCAGGGTGCCGGAGGCCCAGTATACGGACAGGAGCTTTCCCAGCCGGATCCACAGCTGGGAGAAGCGCTGATTTTTCCCGTTGAACTTCTCCTCCTCATACCGCTCCCGGCCGAAGGCCCGGACCACCCGGACGGCGGTGAGGTTCTCCTGGGCGCAGGTGGTCAGGTCGCCCTCCGCCTCGTCGGCGGCCTGGAACCGGCCGGAGATCTTCTTGTAGAACACACCGGAGGACAGGCCCACAATGGGGATAAACAGCGCCGAGATCAGGGACAGGCGCAGGTTCATGGTGAACATGATGCACAGGTACAGCACGATCAGGAACACCGTGCGCACCACCTCCACCAGCTGGTTGCACACGAACTGGCGGATCACGTCCACGTCGGAGGTGCAGCGCTGGATGATATCGCCGGTGGGGTTATTCTTGTGCCAGGCAAAGGGCAGATACTGAATGTGGCGGTACAGGTCGTCCCGGATGCCCTTGACATAGCTCTCGGAGCCCCGGGCCAGCTGGAGCCGCTGGCCATAGCTGCACACGCCCCGCAGCAGGGCCGTCAGCAGGACGGCGGCAGCGGCCCACCACAGGGCCCGCAGGGGCTGGGCCTCCAGAGCCGCCCAGTTCAGCCAGGACATCAGGAACCCGGGCAATTTGGGCGTTTCGGGCCCCAGGATGGAGTCCACGGTCAGGCGGATGATCTGGGGCGTCAGGGCGTTGAACACCATGGCCAGGCACGCGCACAGCAGCGCCGCCGCAAAGTGCCCCCAGCAGGGGCGCAGATATTTCCCGATGAGAGACAGCTTCTCCCGCCGGGATAATTTTCGGGTGGTTTCCATGAAGGCAAAAACACTTCCTCTCTCATTCTTCTCTCTTTTCCAAATTCCGGGCACGAAAAAAGCGCCCTCCTTCCGAGGACGCCGACACAGCCGCAAGGGGCCCGCCCTATCTTCTGGCAGGCTCGTTACAGGCGCACAAGGGTCCCCGACACGACAAAAGCGTTATAAATCATCATATCGGGCACCACCTTTCTTATCAGATGGGTTCAGTATACACGGGCAGGAAACATTTGTCAAGCCGATTTGTCCGCCGGGTAAAAACTCGGAGGATTTTTCAAAATGTTGTGGCGCGGGAGGCGAAAATATAGTATACTAAAACCATGACAACCTGAGGTTGCGCAGAAAATTCCAGTTTTTTCCCGGGTGCAAACGGAGGTTGGTAGACAAAGCGGCCCGTTTCCGGTAGGATGGGGCCAGTGAGAAACGGAGGGACGGGGCCATGGCCTTTGGAGAACGGTTACAGGAGGTACGCCGCCGGGCGGGACTGACTCAGGAGCAGTTCGCAGCGGAGCTGAAGGTGTCCCGGCAGGCGGTCAGCAAATGGGAGTCCTGCCGGGGATATCCGGAGATCGAGAAGATCCTCTATATCTGCAACCGGTATCAGGTGTCCCTGGATGAGCTGTTTTCCCAGGAGGTGCCCCGGGAGGCCCCGGTGCAGGACGCGCCCAAGGCCCCGCTGCCGGAGAAAACCCTGAAAACGGCGCTGTCCGCGTTTTTCGCCAATCTGGCCCCCCGGGAGAAGTGGCTGGGCATCGGCGCAGTGGCCGTAACCCTGGCTCTGGCCCTGGTGCTGGGGCTGTGTCTGAAAGGAGGAAGCACCGATATGATGACGCTGATCTGGATCGCCGCCATGGTGATCTTCGGCGTGGTGGAGGCCGTCACCGTGGGGCTGACGTCCATCTGGTTCGTTGTCGGCTCCGTGGCGGGGCTGATTGCCGCCATCTGCGGCGGTCCCATCTGGCTGCAGCTGGCCCTGTTCTTCGTGGTGTCCATCGTGTGCCTGGCGGCCACCCGGCCCCTGGTGAAGAAGCTGCTGCGCAAGGACGTTACCGCCACCAACGCCGACCGCGTGCTGGGCCAGACCGCCCGGGTCACGGAGAGCATCGACAACGCCGTGCCCACCGGGGCGGTGTATGTGGGCGGCATGACCTGGACCGCCCGCAGCGAAAGCGGCCAGCCCATCCCCCGCAACGCGCAGGTGAAGATCGTCCGCATGGAGGGCGTGCGCCTGTTCGTGGAACCCGTGTAAGTCCGTAAACACTACTTATACTAAAAACAGGAGGAAAATCACATGCCAAGCAACATCTCTATCCCCGGCGCAGTGGCCATCGCCATTCTGGTGGTGCTGGTGCTGATCGTTATCGTCCGGAACATCTATGTGGTGCAGCAGTCCAAGGCCTATGTGGTGGAGCGGCTGGGCGCCTTCCACTCTGTGTGGGGCGTGGGCCTGCATCTGAAGGTCCCGTTCATCGAGCGGGTGGTGAAGAAGGTCAGCCTGAAGGAGCAGGTGGCGGACTTCGACCCCCAGCCGGTGATCACCAAGGACAACGTCACCATGCAGATCGACACCGTGATTTATTTCCAGATCACCGACCCCAAGCTGTATACCTACGGCGTGGAGTATCCCATGAACGCCATTGAGAACCTCACTGCCACCACCCTGCGCAACATCATCGGTGAGCTGGAGCTGGACCAGAGCCTGACCTCCCGCGACACCATCAACGCCAAGATGCGGGCCATTCTGGACGAGGCCACGGACCCCTGGGGCATCAAGGTCAACCGGGTGGAGCTGAAGAACATCCTGCCGCCCCGGGAGATTCAGAACGCCATGGAGAAGCAGATGAAGGCCGAGCGGGAACGCCGGGAGTCCATCCTGCAGGCCGAGGGCGAAAAGGCCAGCAAGATCCTGGTGGCCGAGGGCGAGAAGCAGTCCGCCATTCTGAAGGCCGACGCCGCCAAGCAGGCCCGGATCATGGCCGCCGAGGCCGAGGCCACCTCCATCATGAAGGTGCAGCAGGCCCTGGCCGACGCCATGCGGATGCTCAACGAAAACGCCCCCAACGACCAGGTCATCAAGCTCAAGAGCCTGGAGGCCCTGCAGAAGATGGCCGACGGCAAGGCCACCAAGATCATCATCCCCAGCGAGATCCAGGGTCTGGCGGGCCTGGCGGCCAGCGCCAAGACGCTGCTGGAGAGCGATCCTCCCCAGGAGTAAAAATCTTTCGGGAAAATTTTACCGTTTGTTGCAATTGCAACTTATAGAACGGCTCCATCCGTGTTATACTGCATTCAGTCAATGAGGGAGCCAGCGGTTCCCAAAACCAATAAATGCTGAATAAAATGGAGGAAATTTACTATGAAAAAGTGGGTCTGTCCTGTTTGCGGTTATGTTCATGAAGGCGAGAATCCCCCGGCCGAGTGCCCGGTGTGCCACGTCAGCGGTGAGAAGTTCACCCTGCAGGCCGAGGAGAAAACCTGGGCTGCCGAGCACGTGGTGGGCGTAGGCAAGGTGTTCGGCGAGGACGTCCCCGCCGAGGTCCGCGAGGAAATCATCGCCGGTCTGCGCGCCAACTTCGAGGGCGAGTGCAGCGAGGTGGGTATGTACCTGGCCATGGCCCGTGTGGCCCATCGCGAGGGCTATCCCGAGATCGGCATGTACTGGGAAAAGGCCGGCCTGGAGGAGGCCGAGCACGCTGCCAAGTTCGCCGAGCTGCTGGGCGAGGTGGTCACCGATTCCACCAAGAAGAACCTGCAGATGCGCGTGGACGCCGAGAACGGCGCCACCGCCGGTAAGTTCGAGCTGGCCAAGCTGGCCAAGAAGTACAACCTGGACGCCATCCACGACACCGTCCATGAGATGGCCCGGGACGAGGCGAGACACGGCAAGGCCTTCGAGGGCCTGCTGAACCGGTACTTCGGGAAGTAAGGAATCGCATAAAAAGGGGAGAGGCTGCAAGCCTCTCCCCTTTTTATGCGATCAAGCGTCAAAAAGCTCCGGCCGGGCCGGAGCTTTTTGATATTTACCGGTCGTTCTGGTCGCCGGACACGGCATCCCTGGCCTTGTTGACCACGTCCTCCACCATGTCGGGCTGGGTATTGGCAAAGCTGCCGTCCATATACTGAGCCCCGCCAAAGGCCAGGATCAGGTTGAACACGAAGGGCAGCAGCAGCAGACCAATGGCAAAGCCCACGCCCTGGTTGAAGGCCTTGGCCAGGTCCACCATCATCTTGATGGCGAAATAGATGTTGTAGAAGGGGATCAGCAGCAGCAGGAACTTCCAGCCATTGCCGTACAGCACCTTGCACAGAACATAGGTGCTGTAGATGGGCACGATGCCCTCCCAGCCCTGGCGGCCCATCTTCTTGAAGATCATCCAGGAACCCACCATGGACAAAATCGCTCCGATAATTTCCAAAAGCATAATTTGTTCTCCTTTTTCTCTTATTCTCTCTGTAACAATATACACTCGTTACAAGCTCAGTATAACAGAAATTCCCCAAAAAGCAAGAAAATTCGATTCATCGAACAGCAGAATTCTGCGGTGCGTTCAAGGCGATGCTTTATCTCGCTGTTTCCACAAAAAAACCGGCTCATTTCCCGGCAAGAGTCACAAATTTCGCAGAAGCGGGGAGCTTTTGTCGAAACAGGGGTTGCGGGAAAAGGTACATAATGGTAGAATTGAGTTGCTGCGCCCAGAAGGCGCAGTGGAAAACAATTCAGAAAAGGAGAGAGTTTATGGATCGTTTCTTCCATGTAACCGAAAAAGGCTCCACCATCCGGACGGAGATCATGGCCGGTATCACCACCTTCATGGCCATGGCCTACATTCTGATGGTCAACGCCGGTATGTTCTCGAACCCCTTTGGCGACGGCACAGACGTGCTGGGCGTCAGCTACGGCGCTATCTATGTGGCCACCGCCATTTCCGCCGTGGTGGGCACCCTGCTCATCGGCCTGCTGTCCAATCTGCCGCTGGCGCAGGCCTCCGGAATGGGCCTGAACGCCTATTTTGTCTACACCGTGTGTGTGGGCCTGGGCCTGAGCTATGCCAACGCCCTGGTGCTGGTGCTGTTCGATGGCATCATCTTCGTGCTGCTGACCGTTACCGGTCTGCGCAAGATCATCTTTGACTCCATTCCCCACGAGGTCAAGGTGGCCATCTCCGCCGGTATCGGCCTGTTCATCGCCTTCATCGGCCTGCAGAACGCCGGCATCGTGGTCAACGACGCCTCTACCTGCGTGAATCTGCACTCCTTCAACGTGTTCACCGGCGAGCAGACCTGGGCCACCATCTTCCCCATGCTCATCACCCTGATCGCCGTGTTCGCCATCGGCGCCATGAGCAAGAAGAAGGTCCGCGGCGCGGTGCTGTGGGGCATTCTGGGCGCTGCCGTGGTGTATTATGTGGTGGGTCTGATCACCGTTCCCGGCTTCTATGCCTCCGCCGTGGCTCCCAACCTGACCTCCGACTTCTTCGGCGCTTTCCGTGATTTCGGCACCCAGGCCTTCGCCGCGGTGTTCAAGTCCGGCTTTGACTTCTCTGCCTTCATTGCCGCCAACGGCACCGGCGCTTTTGTGGTGATGCTGCTGACCACGATGCTGGCCTTCTGCATGGTGGATATGTTCGACACCCTGGGCACCCTGTACGGCGCCTGCTCCGCCGGCAATATGCTGGATAAGGACGGCAACGTCCCCAACATGGACCGCGCTATGCTGGCCGATGCCTGCGCCACCTGCGCCGGCGCCGTCTGCGGCACCTCCACCGTCACCACCTTCGTGGAGTCCTCCGCCGGTGTGGCCGAGGGCGGCCGCACGGGTCTGGCCTCCATGGCCACGGCCGTGATGTTCTTCATCGCCATGTTCCTGTCCCCGGTGGCTCAGCTGATCCCCACCTATGCCTGCGCCGCGGCCCTGATCTATGTGGGCGTTCTGATGATGTCCAACGTCCGCAACATCAACTGGGACGATCCCGCCGCCGCCGTCACCGGCTTTGTCACCGTGGCCTTCATGCCCCTGACCTACAACATTTCCTACGGTATTGCCTTCGGCCTGATCTCCTACGTTTTCGTGAAGATCTTCACCGGCAAGATCAAGGATATCAACGTGGGCACCTGGATCATCAGCATCCTGTTCGCCCTGATGTTCTTCCTGACCCGGTAAATCTGACCGCAAAAAAAATCCGGTGCTTCGGCACCGGAATTTTTTTCCAACAGAAAACTCCCTCCGCCAGCGGCAGAGGGAGTTTTCTGTGTGTTTGTTAGGAGAGAGAGAAAATCACATAAGGAATGGTTCCTTTGTACAGGTAAAAGAATACCTTGTAAACATGGCGAAATCATGAAATCCACGTGAACTTTTTGTGAACATCGCAGTTTTTTTCAGAATTTCTTACTCTCCGCCACCGCCAGCTGGTCGCAGCGGTTGTTTTTCTCGTTGGAGGCGTGGCCCTTGACCCAGTGATAGTGCACCTCATGCCGGGCGACCAGGGGCAGCAGCTCCTGCCACAGGTCCACGTTCAGGGCGGGCTTTTTGTCGCTTTTGATCCAGCCCTTTTTCTTCCAGCCGTACACCCAGCCCTTGGACAGGGCGTCGATGACGTATTTGGAGTCGGAGTACAGCTCCACCACGCAGGGTTCCTTCAGGCAGGACAGGGCCCGGATGACGCCGGTAAGCTCCATGCGGTTGTTGGTGGTGTCCGCCGCGCCGCCGGACAGCTCCTTTTCCACGCCGTTCCACTCCAGGATGGCCCCCCAGCCCCCGGGGCCGGGGTTGCCGGAGCACGCGCCGTCGGTATAGATCGTAACTGTTTTCATAGAATCATCCTGTTATTCCACCGCGATCACGGTGAGACGGTCTCCGTCCACGGTGAATTTCACGTTGCGCCCGGCGAAGGACAGGCCGTATATCCGCTGGGGGTCCTCCTGATACCGGGGCCGGGGATCCCCGGCCAGCACCCCTAAAAGTCCCTCCCGGCTGTCCGCCGGGATATGCTCCAGCAGGGCGGGATCGCACGCCACCGTCAGCGGTGCATGGGCCAGGCCGTCGGTGAAGCCGCCGGCGGCCTGGGGGTGGCTGTCGGTATAGGGGAGATAGGGCTTGATGTCAAAAATTGGCGTCCCGTCCATCAGGTCCGCCCCGGACACATGGAGCACCGGCCCCAGGGCCGGGTCCAGCTCCACCCGGTCCAGCCGCACGGAGGACAGGCCCAGGGCGTTGGGCCGGAAGGGGGAGCGGGTGGCGAATACCCCCATGCGGCAGTTGCCACCCAGCCTGGGGGGCCGCACCGTCGGGGACCAGCCCTCCCGCACCGCCCGGGAAAACTGCCAGATCAGCCAGATATGGGAGAAGTCCTCCAGGCCCCGGACGGCGTCCGGGTTCCGGTACTCCGGCTCAAAGATTACCCGGCCCCGCAGCTGGGGCACCAGGCCGCTCTGCCGGGGCACGCCGAATTTCTCCGGCAGCTCCGTCCGGATCCGGGCGATGATCTTCATCTCCGTCACAGCTTCCTCCGTCCGGAATCCGTCAGGTGGGCCTTAATATCCTTGGGCAGGCGGCTCATGCGAAACAGCTCCCCTGCCACGATGACCACCATGCCCACGGCGATGACCACGATGTTCTGCCACTTGATGGCCGTCAGGAACATGGCGCACAGCACCAGCAGCAGCACCCAGTTGACCCGGGCGTTGCGCTCCTCGATGTCCTGCAGCTCCTGACTTTTCAGATAGATCACGCCGTCATATTCAAATTCCTGGGTCTTGCTGGGGTCATGATACAGCGTCTTGGTGAAATACTGCCACCGGGTCAGGGGGGCGTACATCTCCTTTTTCTTACTCATGGCTCGGCTCCTTTTCGGCGTCCTGCTCCCGGTCCGTCAGGGCCATGGAGATGACGCGGTCGCCCTCCTCCTTGAAGCGCATAACAATGACGCCCTGGGTGGCGCGGCCGGCAATACGGATATTCTCCACCGCCGTGCGGATAAGAATGCCTGCCTCCGTCACCAGCAGCAGGTCCTCGGTACCGTCCACCACCTTAATGCCCACGATGGGGCCGGTTTTCTCCGTGACCATATAGTTGCGGATGCCCAGGCCGCCCCGGGCGGTGATGCGGTATTCCTCCACCGGGGTGCGCTTGCCGAAGCCACGCTCCGTAATGGACAGCACCGTCTTGCCGGGTTCGGCCTTGGCGGCGCCCACCACATAGTCGCCCTCCCGCAGGCGGATGCCCCGGACGCCCACGGCCGTGCGGCCCATAGCCCGGACGTCGGTCTCATCGAAGCAGACGGCCTGGCCGTCGTGGGTGGCGATGAGGATCCGGTCGCTGCCGTGGGTCTCCAACACGTCGATGAGCCGGTCGCCCTCGTCCAGGGTCAGGGCCCGGATGCCGTTGTTGCGGAGGTTCTTCAGGGCCGATACCCCCAGGCGCTTCACGGTGCCGTTGCGGGTGGTCATAAACAGGAACAGCCGGTCGTCGCCGGTCTCCCGGAAGTGCAGCATGGCCTGGACCCGTTCGCCGGTCTCCACCTGCAAAATATTCACGATGTTGGTGCCCTTGGCGGCCTTGCCGCTTTCGGGAATCAGATAGCCCTTCTTCTTATACACCTTGCCGGTGTCGGTAAAGAACAGAATATAGTCGTGGGTGGAGGCGGTGAACACATCCACCACGGTATCCTCCTCCCGGGTGGTGATGCCCTTTTTGCCCATACCTCCCTTGCTCTGGGCCGCATACTCGCTGACGGGGGTGCGCTTGATGTACCCGTTGGCGGTGAGGGTGAAGACGCACTCCTCCTCCTCGATCAGGTCCTCGATGTCGATCTCGTCCTCCACATCCTGGATCTCCGTCTTGCGGTCGTCGCCATACTTGTCGGAGATGGCCTGCAGCTCCTCCTTGAGGATGGCCTTCACCAGGTTCTCGTCTCCCAGCACCCGCAGGTAATAGGCGATCTTCTCCTCCAGCTCCTGATACTCGTTCTGGAGCTTTTCCCGGTCCAGCCCCTGCAGGGCCTTGAGCCGCATATCCAGAATGGCTTGAGCCTGGACGTCGTCCAGACCAAAGCGCTGCATCAGGTTTTCCTTGGCGTTGTCATAGCTGGTGCGGATGATATGGATGACCTCGTCAATGTTGTCCTGGGCGATCAGCAGACCCTCCAGCAGATGGGCCCGCTCCTGAGCCTTCTTCAGGTCGTATCTGGTGCGCCGGACGATGATCTCCTCCTGGAAGGCCAGATACTCGTCGATGATGTGCCGCAGGGACAGGATCTTCGGCTGGGACTGGTTCTGGACCAGGGCCAGCATATTGATGGCAAAGGAGCTTTGCAGCTGGGTCTGGGCAAACAGGCGGTTGAGCACCACCTGGGGGTTGGCGTCCCTCTTCAGCTCAATGACGATGCGCATACCGTTACGGTCCGTCTCGTCCTGGATATTGCTGATGCCCTCCAGGCGCTTGTCCTCCACCTGGTCGGCCATGTTCTTGATGAGCATCCGCTTGTTCACCTGATACGGAAGCTCCGTGATGATGATGCGGGTGCGGTTATTGCCGAATTCCTCGAATTCGTGGCGTGCCCGAACCACCACCCGGCCCCGGCCGGTGGCATAGGCGGCCCGGATCCCGGCCCGGCCCATGATGATGCCCTTTGTGGGGAAGTCGGGACCCTGAACATGCTCCATCAGGTCCGCCAGCGTGGCGTCGGGATTGTCCAGCACGCAGATGCACGCGCCGATGACCTCCCGCAGGTTGTGGGGCGGGATATTGGTGGCCATACCCACGGCGATGCCGGAGGAACCGTTGACCAGCAGATTGGGGAACCGGCAGGGCAGCACCCGGGGTTCCTTGCGGCTTTCGTCGAAGTTGGGGTCCCAGTCCACGGTGTCCTTTTCGATGTCCCGCAGCATTTCGCCTGCGATCTTGGCCAGCCTTGCCTCGGTGTAACGGTAGGCCGCCGGGGGATCGCCATCCACGGAGCCGAAGTTGCCGTGGCCGTCCACCAGCATATAGCGCATGGAGAAGTCCTGGGCCAGGCGGACCAGGGCGTCATACACGGACGCGTCGCCGTGGGGGTGATACCGTCCCAGCACGTCGCCCACGCAGGTGGCGGACTTCTTGAAGGGCCGGTCAGAGGTCAGGTTGTCCTCATACATGGCATAGAGGATCCGCCGGTGCACGGGCTTCAGGCCGTCCCGCACGTCGGGCAGGGCCCGGCCCACGATCACGGACATGGCGTATTCAATATAGGATTTTTCCATCTCCGGCACCAGGGACCGCTCCACAATGTGCTGGTCCGGGTACCGCAGCTCCTCAGGGTCGTACTGTGGTTTCTTGCTCATATTTTATTCTCCTTGTGGGGATGGTAAAATTCAAAAATGCAAGCATTTTTGAATCCAGACTGTCAAAAAAGTAGGATTGCTTCCGCCTTCGGAAAGGAAGATAGTTACGAAAGAAACCCATCAGGGGTGTCTTTCGTTTTTAATCACCGCATTTTCAGAACTTTTATGAAAGTTTTGAAAATGCTTTTCAGCTTGTCAAAAATAATTTTTGACAAGCTGATTCAAAAAATGCAAGCACTTTTGAATCAATAATCCAGATTCACCGCATATTTAGCGTTTTTCTCGATGAACTCCTTCCGGGGCTCCACCTTTTCGCCCATCAGCACCGTAAACGTGGCGTCGGCGGCCACGGCGTCGTCCAGAGTGATGCGGCGCAGGGTGCGCTTCTCCGGGTCCATGGTGGTCTCCCACAGCTCGTGGGGGTTCATCTCGCCCAGACCCTTGAAGCGGCTGATGTCGATCTTCACGTTGGGATTCCCCACCCGCATTTCGGCGGAGATGGCGTCCCGCTCCTCGTCGGTATAGGCCACCCGCTGCTGCTTGCCCCGGGTCAGCTTATACAGCGGCGGCACGGCGGAGTAGACATACCCCTCCTCGATCAGGGGCCGCATGAACCGGAAGAAGAAGGTCAGCAGCAGCGTCCGGATATGGGCACCGTCCACATCGGCATCGGCCATGATGATGATCTTGTGATACCGCAGCCGGTTCAGGTCCAGCTCGTCGCCGATCCCGGCCCCCAGAGCCGTGATCACCGGCTGAAGCTTGTCGTTGCCGTAGACCTTATCCGCCCGGGCCTTTTCCACGTTCAGCATCTTGCCCCACAGAGGCAGGATGGCCTGGAACCGGGAGTCCCGGCCCTGGGTGGCGGAGCCGCCTGCGGAGTCGCCCTCCACGATATAGATCTCCGTCAGCTCGGGGTTATTTTCGTTGCAGTCCCGGAGCTTGTCGGGCATGGCCGCACCGCCCAGGGCAGTCTTACGGCGGATGGACTCCCGGGCTTTCCGGGCGGCCTCCCGGGCGCGGTTGGCGGTCAGGGCCTTGTCCAGGATGGTCCGGGCCACCACCGGGTGCTCCTCCAGATACACGGACAGCTGGTCGGACACCACGTTTTCCACCAGGGTGCGGATGGAGGCGTTGCCCAGCTTGGCCTTGGTCTGCCCCTCGAACTGGGCCTCCGTCAGCTTCACGGAGATCACGGCGGTGATGCCCTCCCGGACGTCCTCGCCGGAGACCTTGTCGCCCTCCTTAATCATGCCGTATTTCATGCCATAGGCGTTCAGCACCCGGGTCAGGGCCGTTTTGAAGCCCGTCTCGTGCATGCCGCCCTCGGGGGTGTGAATGTCGTTGGCGAAGGACACCAGGGTCTCGTTATAGCTGTCGTTATACTGCAAGGCCACCTCGGCGGTGCTGTCGCCCTTGGCCCCCGCCAGATAGATGACCTCCTCGTGCAGAGGGGTCTTGTTGCGGTTGAGCCAGGTGACAAACTCCCGGATGCCGCCCTCGTAGCACATGGAGTCGCTCTGCTCCTGGCCGGGCCGGGCGTCGGTGATGGTGATGCGCAGGCCCGCGTTCAGGAAGGCCTGCTCCCGCATGCGGGTGTGCAGGGTCTCATAGTCGTATACCAGGGTGTCGAACATCTCTGGGTCCGGCTTGAAGGTAACGGCGGTGCCGGTGCCGGTGGTCTCGCCCAGCACCGTCATCTCCTGGGTGATGCCGCCTCGGGAGAACTTCATCTCGTAAATTTTACCGTCCTTCTGGACCTGCACCTCCAGCCACTGGGACAGGGCGTTCACCACGGAGGCTCCCACGCCGTGGAGGCCGCCGGATACCTTATAGCCTCCGCCGCCGAACTTACCGCCGGCGTGGAGCACGGTGTATACCACCTCCAGGGCCGGCCGGCCGGTCTGTTTCTGGATGTCCACGGGGATGCCGCGGCCGTTGTCGGTGACGGTGATGGTGTCGCCGGGGTTGATGGTGACGGTGATCTCCGTGCAGTATCCGGCCAGGGCCTCGTCGATGGCGTTGTCCACGATCTCATACACCAGATGGTGCAGGCCGGAGGCCGACGTAGAGCCGATATACATACCGGGCCGCTTGCGTACCGCCTCCAGCCCCTCCAGCACCTGGATTTCCGAGGCGTCATAGGTGGTGTCCACAGCGGTGACTTTTTCCAGTTCGCTCATTGGATGATCTTTCCTTTCCTTGGGTTTATCCTGTCATTCCCGGGAACCCGGTGTCTGCCGATCTCCCGGCAATGACAGGGAAAAAATTCACTTCTTTTCCGCTCTTTTCAGCAGAGTCTGGGTGTTCAGCTGGGAAATATACACGATCTGCCGGTGATACGGGTGGTCGCACACCAGAAACGACTTGGGAATGTCGTCGCACACCGGCAGCACCACGCTGTCCTTTTCCGCCTGGTCCAGAAACCGCCGGGTCTGGGGGGACTGGGACGTGATATCCAGGTCGAATATGCCGATGATGTGCCGGTCGTTGACCATCACGTTCTGGCCGATATGCAGAAAGCCCATCACAGCACCCTCCCTTCCCGGATGTGGTATACCCGGCCGGACAGCAGGGCGTCCAGCCGGTCGTTTTCGCAGCAGGTGATGAACACCTGTCCCCCGGCGATGCGGTTGAGGACATATTCCTGCCGCCGGGGGTCCAGCTCCGACAGCACGTCGTCCAGCAGCATCACCGGGTACTCGCCGATGGCGTTTTTGTGGATCTCCCGGTCCGCCAGCTTCAGACTCAGGGCTGCGGTGCGCACCTGGCCCTGGGAGCAGAAATGACGGGCCTCCAGGCCGTTGACCGTTACGGCGATGTCGTCCTTATGGGGGCCGGACAGACACAGCCGGGAGGCCAGCTCCGCCTGATGATGCTGTGCCTGGTGCTCTGCCAGCGCCGCCGCAATGTCCGCCGCCGGACCCAATGGGTCCTCCACGGTTTTCACCGTCTGATAGGTTAGGGCCAGGTCCTCCCGCTCCCCGGAGCACTCCCAGTGGGCCCGCCGGGCATGGACCGCCAGCGCCTGGACATACCGGGCCCGATAGCTGATGAGCACCGCTCCCACCTGGCACAGCCGGTGGTTGAAGTCCGGCAGGGTGTCCAGCAGCTGGGGATATTCGTCGCTGTCCCGCAGGATCCGGGTCTTGTGGTCATACAGCCGCCCGTATTCCGTCAGGGCCTCGGCATACCGGGGCCGCAGCTGGCACAGGGACATATCCATGAACCGCCGCCGGGCCGCCGCTCCCTCCCGTATGAGAAACAGGTCCTCCGGCGAGAAAAACACCGTGTGCAGCACCTGGGACAGGTCGCCGCCGTTTTTGGCGGCCACACCGTTAACGGTCATCTTCCGCCGCCGTCCCCGGGTCAGCTGAATCTCCGTTTCAAATTCCCGTTCCCGGGACCGGATCTGTCCCACCAGCCTGGCCCTGTCCGTTCCGAAGCCAATAAGCTCCCGATCCGCATGGGTCCGGGGACTGCGGCCGCAGGACAGATACACAATGGCCTCCAGCAGGTTGGTCTTTCCCTGGGCATTGTCTCCATAGATCACGTTGCAGCTTTCATCAAAGGTCAGCTGCTGGCTGTCGTAATTCCGGAAGCCCTCCAGCAGCAGTCCTTCAATCCGCATACTGCACGCCGCAGCGCCGCCCCAGGGCGTCCACCACATCGCCGGGACGAAGCTTCTTGCCCCGCATGGTGCATACCTCCCCGTTGACCAGGACCTCTCCCTCCTGAACCAGCAGCTTGGCCTCGCCGCCGGTGGCGGTGATGGCCGCCAGCTTCAGAAGGTCCTGGAGCTTGATATACTCCGTGGTAATGGTAATCATTTCCATATCTATCACGCTTTCAGCCGCACCGGCAGCACCATATAAAGGAAGCTCTCCTCTCCGTCTGCGGGCACGATCACCGCCGGAGAAATGCTGGTATTCAGCTCCAGGGTCACAGCGTCCGCCGGGGCATAGCGCAGGGCGTCCATGAGATAGCGGTTGTTGAAGCCGATCTCCAGGCCATTTCCGTCGCCGTCCAGGGGGCAGATGTCCTTGGCCTCGCCGGCGCCGGTTTTGGCGGACAGCAGCACCCGGCCATTTTCAAACACGCAGCGCACCGGGCTCTTGAGCTTTTCGCTGATGACCACGCTGACCCGGTCCAGGCTCCCCAGCATGGTCTTGGTGTCCACCGTCAGGCGGATGGGATTATTCCGGGGGATGGCGTTTTTATAGTCCAGGAAGTCCCCCTCCAGGCGGCGGCAGATCAGCTGGGTGGCCCCGGCCTCAAACAGCAGGTGGCGCTTGCCCTGGATAATGGTGACTTTTTCGTCGGAATCCTCGCAAATTTTCTCCACCTCGTTCAGAGCGGAGCCGGGGGCCACAAATTTGAAGGCGCCGCCCTCGGCCCGGTCCAGAGGCTCCCGGCGCAGGGCCAGGCGGAAGCCGTCCACGGACACCACCGTCAGGTCCTGGTCGCCTACCTCAAACAGGGAGCCGGTATGGACGGGGCGGCTCTCGTTGGTGGACACGGCGAAGCTGGTCTGGTTGATCATGGCCTTCAGGGTACCCTGTCGGATGTCCACGGAGAACTGGTCGTCCACCTCCGGCAGCTCCGGATAGTCGTCGGCGGACAGGCCCAGAATCTCAAAGCTGGCGTCGCCGCAGGTCAGATGGACGGACAGATTTTCGTCCGCCGCGAACACGATCACATCGTCCGGCATTTTCCGGATCATCTCGCCGAACAGCCGGGCGCTGAGGACGATGCGGCCCGGGGACTGGATCTGGGCGTCCACGATGGTGCGGATGCCGGTCTGCATGTTGTAGCCGGACAGGGTCAGGGTGTCGCCTCCTTCCAGCAGGATCCCCTCCAGGGCCGGAATGGAGCTTTTGGCGGCTACCGCCCGGGAGGTGGTGTTGACGGCGCTTTGCAGCAGCGCCTTTTCACAGGAAAATCGAAGCATAGAGACGCGTTCCTTTCTTTCAGAATGAAAAGAGACTCCGTTCTCCAAAAGAGAACAAAAAGATATCTTTATTTTAGTAACAGTCGCCGTAGGGAAAATTCATGTGGAAAAGTGCCGGAGGGCCTGAAATCAGAGGATTCTTTCTCCACACCCGGGTGGGGAGAAAGGGAGGGAGTTTTCCACCGGAAAATCCGGGGTCCGGTACTCCACAGGTTTTCCCCGTGGAATCCACAGAGAATGTGGAAAGAGGGTTACTTCTTGTTGTTGATGTTGGTGGTGATTTCCTTGACCTTTTCGGCGTAGGCCGGGTCGGAGCGCATTTTCTTTTCCACCTGGTCCAGGGAGTGCAGCACCGTGGTGTGGTCCCGGTCGCCGAACTCCTTGCCGATGTCGTTGAGGGAGAGGTTGGTCATCCGGCGGATCAGATACATGGCGGTCTGCCGGGCCTCCATCAGGTCCCGCTTCCGGCCCTGGCCCCGGACCTGCTCCTCGTCCACGTCGTAATAGCGGCAGATATACTCGATGATCAGGGCCGGAGACGGCACGAACTCGTTGTATTTCTTCAGCATGTCCTTTACGGCCCGGCTGACGGCCTCGCCGTCCACCTGGTTGCCCAGCAGGTCCCGATAGGCCAGGAGCTTGTTCAGGGCACCCTCGATCTGGCGGACGTTGGCGGTGAGGTTTTCGGCGATGAAGCTGCTGATATCGTCGGGCAGCTGCACCCCCAGCAGGGCAGCCTTGTTTTTGATGATGGCGAGCCTTGTCTCAAAGTCCGGCGGCGCCACATCCACCATCAGGCCCCACTCGAACCGGGTCTGAAGCCGGTCCTCCAGCTGGGTCATCTCCCGGGGCGGACGGTCCGAGGTCAGCACGATCTGCCGCCCGGATTCGTACAGGGTGTTGAAGGTGTGGAAGAATTCCTCCTGGGTCTGCTTCTTGCCGGCGATGAACTGGATATCGTCCACCAGCAGCAGGGTGGACTGGCGGTATTTCTCCCGGAATTCGGCGTTCTTTCCCTCCCGGATGGAGGCGATCAGCTCGTTGGTAAAATCGTCGCCCTTGATGTACACGATGCGGGCCTCCGGCTGCCGCTGGCGGACCTGGTGGGCGATGGCGTACAGCAGGTGGGTCTTGCCCAGGCCGGAGTCGCCATAGATGAACAGGGGGTTATAGTGCTCCGCAGGCTTTTCGGCCACGGCCCGGGCGGCGGCATAGGCCATCTTGTTCTGGGGACCCACCACATAGGTGCCGAAGGTGAAGGCGTCGGACTCCAGCAGGGAGCCGGGCCGGTCCGGAGCCACCCCGTGATAGGCGGAAAGCTGCTGATCGTCCAGAATTTTTACCTCCAGGTCGGAGGAGAAGATGTCCTTCAGCGCGGCCTTGATATGGCTCATGAACCGGGCCTCGATGGTGGATTTTTTGAAGGAGTTGCTGCAATGGAGCACAAAGGCGGAGTCCTCCATGGTCACCACCTCCACCTCGTCGAACCAGGTGTTGATGGTGGTTTCCGACAGCTGGGACCGCAGCCGGTCCAGTACGTTTTTCCACACGTCTGCGATTGAATTCAATGAAAGCGCCCCTTTCCCGCTGGTCATGCGATTTTCTCTCTTTGTTTCAGGCAAAATAACACCTCACATTATATCAAATCAGCGCCGGAAAGTCCACACATATACTAATACTAAGTATAAAATTTTTTTCTTCTCCCTAAACAGATTCCGGAAGAAAATACGCCCCATTTCCGGCGTATTTTCCGAAAAATGGGCCGAATGGAGTACCCGAAGCGTCCAAAATGCCCTTTTCGTGGAAAATGCAGATTTCTGTTGACAGCGGGGCCGGGATTCTGTATAATGTTTACCATGCCGTTTTGCGGCATCCGCTTTGTCAACTGCGGCTGCGGGGGACAAGTCCTCTGCCCGCCGTCGAGTATGTGCGGCAGCTTCGATCTGCCGCCGGATTTTTACAAAATGGAGGTGTCATGCAATGTTCCGTACCTATCAGCCCAAGAAGCGCCAGCGCTCCAAGGAGCACGGCTTCCGCAAGAGAATGGCCACCAGCAACGGCCGTAAGGTTCTGGCCCGCCGCCGCGCCAAGGGCCGCGCTCGCCTGACCCATTGAGGTCGCGGAAAGTGCATCGCGCATAAAGGATAGACCAGGGACGGTGGAAGGGAAAACTGCCGTCCCTTTTGGCCTATGCTCATTTCAGCCGCCGCACCGGCGGAGAAGGTGCTTGTTTTCATGAATCCTGCCGTCACGGTAAAAGAGAACTACGAATTCCGCCGGATCTACCGCAAGGGGAAGTCGGCGGTGTCGCCGCAGCTGGTGATCTATTGCCAGCGGAACCGCCGGGGGCTGAGCCGCCTGGGGGTCTCCGTCAGCACGAAGCTGGGCGGCGCCGTGGTCCGCAACCGGGTGAGAAGGCGTATCCGGGAGATTTACCGGCTGAATAAGCCGAAAATGGTCCCGGGATACGACATCATCGTGGTGGCCCGGGTCCGGGCCGTGGAAACCGGCTATCAAAAGCTGGAGAGCACCTATCTGCGACTTCTGAGGCAGCTGAATCTGCTGCGGGAGGACCCGTCATGAAGCGGGCCATCCTGCGGGCCATCCGGTTTTATCAGGCGTCCGTGTCGCCGCTGTTTCCGCCCCGCTGCCGGTATATCCCCACCTGCTCGGAATACGCCCTGCAGGCCGTGGAGAAATACGGGCCGCTGCGGGGCGGCTTTATGGCGCTGCGGCGCTTTCTGCGATGCAATCCCTTCCACAAAGGCGGGTATGATCCCGTTCCGTAAAAACCTCGTTTTTCCCACCCAACAAAAAACGGAGGTAACTACCCCATGTTTGCAACGCTTGGATATTATATCTGCGTTCCCTTTGCCTTCCTGACCCGGCTGTTCTACAGCTGGACCGGGTCCTATGGCGTGGCCCTGATCCTGTTTACCCTGGTGGTGAAGCTGGTGCTGCTGCCCTTCCAGCTCAAGAGCAAGAAGAGCATGCTGCGCATGAACCGCATGCAGGGCAAGCTCAACGACATCAAGACCCGCTATGCCAATAACCAGCAGAAGCAGCAGGAGGCCATGGCGGAGCTGTATGCCAAGGAAGGCATCAACCCCATGTCCGGCTGCCTGTGGTCCTTCATTCCCTTCCCCATCCTGATCGCCCTGTACTACATCATCCGCGTGCCCATGCGGTACTTCATGGGCCTGTCCGAGACGGTGATCGCCGAGATCACCACTCTGGCCGGAAGCCTGGGCTTCACCGTGGCCGACGGCAGCCAGGCCTATGAACAGATCTATCTGGCCAAGTTCATCCATGAGCATTGGGCGGAGTTTGCCGGAAAGTTCGACGGCCTCATCGACCTGAACTATAGCTTCCTGCACATTGACCTGGCCAACCGGCCCAGCGACCTGTTCAGCCAGTTCCCCGGCGGCGGCTGGCCCGTGTGGGGCGCCATTCTGCTGCCCATCATTTCCGCCGGCATCCAGTTTGCCATGAGCTTCATCACCATGCGCACCAATGGCTCTGCCCCCAATGGGTCCACCAAGACCATGATGTACATGATGCCCCTGATGACCCTGTGGATGGGCTATATCCTGCCCTCCGCTCTGTGCATCTACTGGATTGCCAACTCCGCGTTCTCCCTGATCCAGGAGGTCACCCTGAACGAGTATTTCAACAAGATTCTGGACCGCGAGGAGACGGAGAAGGAGAAGGCCGCCCGGGAAAAGCGCTATGCCAAGTATCAGCGCCAGAAGGAGCTGATGGCCCAGCAGCAGCTGGCCAACGGCGGCAAGAAGCCCCAGAATCAGCAGGGGAAGAAAAAGCCCTCCGGCGACAAGAAAAAATCCACCGGAAGCAACGAAAACGGCCGCGTGGGCCAGCGTCCCTATGCCAGGGGCCGCGCCTATGACAAGAGCCATTACGATGACTAATGATGACTAAGGAGTTTTGTCTATGAGTTATATTGACGTAACGGGCAAGACCGAGGAGGAAGCCATCCGCAAAGCGCTCCAGCAGCTGCAGATGGACCGCGACGACGTCTCTGTTGAGATTCTGGAGCGGGCCAAGAGCGGCTTTCTGGGCATCGGCAGCAGCCCTGCCCGGGTCCGCGTGACCTATGGTCAGCAGGAGCCCGAGGCTCCCGCCGCCACGGTCCAGCCGGAGAAGAAACCCGAAAAGAAGCCCGAACCCAAGCCCCAGCCGAAACCCCAGCAGCCCAAGCCCCAGAAGGCCGAGGCACCCAAGGCCGCTCCCAAGGCTCCCGAAGCCCCCAAGGCTGAGGAGGCTCCCGCCGCCCCGGCTCAGGAGCTCTGCCAGGACGACAACGCCCGGCGCATCACCGAGTTCCTGACGGGCCTGCTGGAGCATATGGACAGCCCCGCCCAGGTGAAGGTCACCGAGACGGAGAAGGGCCGCTACAGCGTGGTGCTGGAGGGCCAGAAGCTGGGCCAGCTCATCGGCCGCCGGGGCGAGACCCTGGACGCCATTCAGCAGCTGACCAACTACGCCGTCAATTCCGGCCGGGAAAAGCGCATCCGCGTCCATGTGGACGCCGAGAACTACCGGGCCAAGCGCGAGCAGAGCCTGGAGTCCCTGGCCCGCAAGGTGGCCGGAAAGGTCACCAAGTATCGCCGCAGCGTCACCCTGGAGCCCATGAACGCCTATGAGCGCCATGTGATCCACGCCGCCCTGCAGGATGTCCCCGGTGTGAACACCTACTCCATCGGCACCGAGCCCAACCGCCGCGTGGTGGTGTCCTACGACCGCGACAAGCGGTAAACGAATACGAAAAAAGAACGCCTGCGGGCGTTCTTTTTTTATGTGATGCCGCCGGACCAAAAAAGAACGGCAAGAATTTAACATTTTTGCGAAATTGTTTCCTTATAGTAGAAAAAGTAGTTTACACAGCTTGACCGACTGTTGTATAATACAGTAAAGTCGTTATCAGGCTGTTTTTTTACGGAACAATTCAAAAAAAATAACAGGAGGAAAATTCCCATGTCTTACAGAATTCTGGTCGTCAACCCCGGCTCCACGTCCACCAAGATCGGCGTCTATGAGGACGAGAACCTGCTCTTTGACAAGACCCTGCGCCACAGCGCCGAGGAACTCGAAAAGTTTGACTCCATCCCCGCCCAGAAGGACTGGCGGCGCAAGCTGGTGATGAAGGCCCTGGAGGATCAGGGCTTCGACGTGAAGACCCTGTCCGCCGTCTCCGGCCGCGGCGGCCTGCTGGCTCCTATCCGGGGCGGCACCTACGCCGTCAGCGACCGTCTGGTCCGCGACTGCACCGTGGGCGTTCAGGGCCAGCACGCCTCCAACCTGGGCGGCATCATCGCCCGGGAGATCGGCGACCAGCTGGGCATCCCCTCCTTCATCGTGGACCCCGTGGTGGTGGATGAGCTCAGCGACGTGGCCCGCTTTGCCGGTCACCCCCTGTTCCACCGCACCAGCATTTTCCACGCCCTGAACCAGAAGGCTGTGGCCAAGCGCTACGCCAAGGAGCACGGCAAGAAGTATGAGGATCTGAACCTCATCGTCTGCCACATGGGCGGCGGCTGCTCCATCGGTGCCCACGTCCACGGCAGCGTGGTGGATACCCAGAACGCCCTGGACGGCGACGGCCCCTTCTCCCCCGAGCGCTCCGGCAGCCTGCCCACCGGTCAGCTGGTGAGCCTGTGCTTCAGCGGCAAGTACACTGCCGGCGAGGTCCGCAAGATGCTGGCCGGCCACGGCGGCCTGGTGGCGTACACCGGCTCCAACGACATGCGCGACCTGCTGAAGGCCGCCGCCGAGGGCGACAAGGAGATTGCCGCCACCGTGGAGGCATTCCACTATCAGATCGGCAAGGAAGTGGGCGCAATGGCCGCCGTCATGAAGGGCAAGGTGGACCAGATCATTCTCACCGGCGGCATTGCCTACGGTCAGGAGACCGTGGACGCCATCACCGATATGGTGGGATGGATCGCCCCCATCACCGTGTATCCCGGCGAGGATGAGCTGCTGGCCCTGGCCCAGGGCGCTCTGCGTGTCCTCAACGGCGAGGAGCCTGCCCGGGTGTATTGATCGAAACCCCTCAAGCGCCATAAAGGCAGCCGCCCGACCCGGGCGGCTGCCTTTTTTCTCTGTTCAGTTCCACACGATGTCAAAGGCGGCGGTGAAGCCGCAGGAGGCGTCGTGGGAAATCAGCATGCCGGTGCTGCGGTCCACCACATAGCCATAGCAGGTGACGGTGACGGATGTGCGGGCGTCCTCCGTCTCAAACACAAAGCCCTGGTCCCAGCGGTCATTGACCAGCGCCGCCATATCCTGGGCAGAGGCGTCCTGGCTGGCCAGCATGGCCAATAGAAGCGGCTGGATAAAGGCAGTGCTGGCATAGACGAAGTCCGGGGCGGAGGACGGGTCCCCGCCGCCCTGGGCGGTATAGGAGCACCGGAACCTCACGGCGGTCAGGTATCCGTTGGCGTCTGTCTCATATTTCAGGCGGCTGGGAAAGGAGTTTTCCAGGGTGGCCGCATATCCCCGGAGTGAATCCCGTACCCATGTGCCGTTGGAGCGCATCCGCAGAGGGGAGTCCGTGGCCTGGGCCATCTGGTTGAAGTTTTCCGCAAACTCCTCCACCGTCAGCCGCCCGCTGTTAGCAGGCATCAGAAGAATGTTGCTGCCGCCGATTATGGCCAGGATCACCAGCCCCCAGGCTACGGGAAGCAGCGCCCACCGCCACCAGGGAATGTCCCGGCTCTGGCACAGGAGCTCTCCCTCCCAGGGCATCTTCAGGCCGTCCCGGCAGTCCAGATAGCTTCTGCGCAGCCGCCATAGCCGCAGAACGGGAATGTACAGGGCGATCCCGTATACCACGGCCATGGCCGTGTAGGCGTAGGCCTGGCCCCAGGTGGGGCGGCGGCCGTCCGGCTGTTCCACCGTCAGCCCCAGCAGCAGCTTGCCCGGCGTGACGCCCCACAGGTGCAGCAGCACCGGCTCCACCCCCAGCATCAGCAGCAGGCTTCCCACATAGGTCAGCAGGGAGAACCCCGGGGTCTGGGGCGCGATCCGCCCCAGCATCAGCGCCAGGGCCACGCTGGACGAGCACAGAAGCATATCCAGCCCCCGGGCCAGAAACCGCCGCCAGGGGCACGGCTCCTGACAGTCCGCCCGGACTGCGGCAGGGGCCGCCTGCGGCGGCGTGTACAGAAGCCGCCAGTATTTCTCCGCGTCCAGGGTGTCATAGCAGGCGTGGTCGGCCTGCATGGCCCGGCACACGGACTGATCCGCCCGGGCCTGCTCCTCCCGGCGGCGCAGGGTCGCCAGCCGTTGCGACAGGGCCTCGGACAGGGACAGCTTCCCGGCCTGCATGGCCCGGATCTCCTCAATGGGCACGTCCAGCCGCCGCAGCAGGCGGATGCGCAGCAGGGTCTCCAGGTCATCGGGGCTGTAGTCCCGATAGCCGTTTTTCCGCCGGGCCGGATGCACCAGCCCCTCCTGTTCATAGTATCGGATGTTGGCCCGGGACAGCCCGGTGCGCTGCTCTACGTCCTTGATATGCATGGCGTTGCCCTCCTTTTATCCGCAGTATAAGGGGTAAAGGGACTTGACAGTCAAGTGTTTTTTCAGGAAATTTCCAGAACCACCGGGCAGTGGTCGCTGCCGTACACCTCCGTGCGGATGGCGGCGCCCGTCACCCGGGGCAGCAGACGCCGGGACACAATGAAATAGTCGATGCGCCACCCCACGTTCTTCTCCCGGGCGTGGAAGCGGTAGCTCCACCAGGAATAGGTGACCTCCTCCGGGTGCAGGGTCCGGAAGGTGTCGGCAAAGCCCGAGGCCAGCAGGGCGGTCATCTTCTCCCGCTCCTGGTCGGTGAAGCCCGGGTTCATTCGGTTGGTCTTGGGATTTTTCAGGTCCATCTCTTGGTGGGCCACGTTCAGGTCACCGCAGTATACCACGGGCTTTGTCCGGTCCAGCTCCATCAGATAGGCCCGCAGGTCATCCTCCCACTGCATCCGGTAATCCAGCCGCTTCAGCCCGTCCTGGCTGTTGGGGGTATAGCAACACACCAGATAGAAATCCGGGTATTCCGCGGTGATGACCCGGCCCTCGTGGCGGTGGATGTCATCGCCGAAGCCGAATACCACCGAAAGCGGCTCCTCCTTGGTCAGCACCGCCGTGCCGGAATAGCCCTTCTTCTCGGCGGAGTAGAAATACCGGTGATAGCCCTCCAGCTCAAACACCGCCTGCTCCGGCTGCAGCTTGGTCTCCTGCAGGCATATCACGTCCGCATCCTCGTTTTTTACATATTCCAGAAAGCCCTTGGTCAGGCATGACCGCAGGCCGTTGACGTTCCAGCTTACCAGCTTCATGGCGCTCTCCCTTCGTTTTTTTCTGTATCATACCACAAACCGGGCCATAATCCAAGAAAATCATTGACAAACCCCATGTTCGGGGATAATATAATGGGTAATCGGCGTGGATGGGAAGAGTACCCGGTTCAGCCTCCGTCACAAGAGAGTCCGGCAAGGTGAAAGCGGACACGGGGGACCCGGCGAACATGGCCCCGGAGCCGTCCGGCCCAGCGCGGGCGCGTTAAGCCGGACCGGGTGTGCCCGTTACAGCGCGGGGACGTGTCGGCGTCCCATGAGGCCGCCTCCTGAGGGAGCGCGGCGAAGCAAGGTGGTACCGCGGTGCGCTGCATCGCCCTTGGCAGTCAGCCGGGGGCGTTTTTTGTTTGCCCGGCCGCCGCAAAAACGCCAAAATTTTAAGCCGCTCTTCCATTCGGAGCGGCGGAAAAGGAGATAGATCCCCATGGAAAAGCAGAAATTCTATATCACCACACCTATTTACTACCCCTCGGACAAGCTGCACATCGGCCACACCTACTGCACCGTGGCCACCGATGCCATGGCCCGCTATAAGCGGCTTACCGGCTGCGACGTGCTGTTCCTGACGGGCACCGACGAGCACGGCCAGAAGATCGAGGACAAGGCCAAGGCCGCCGGAAAGACCCCTAAGGAGTTCCTGGACAACATCGTGGAGGGTCCCCAGGGCATCCTGGACCTGTGGAAGCTGATGAACATCTCCAACGACCGCTTCATCCGCACCACCGACGATTACCACTGTGCCTCCATCCAGAAGATCTTCCGCAAGATGTACGAAAAGGGCGACATCTATAAGGGCACCTATAAGGGCAAGTACTGCAAGCCCTGCGAGAGCTTCTGGACCGAGAGCCAGCTGGTGGACGGCAAGTGCCCCGACTGCGGCCGGGAGGTCATGGACGCCGAGGAGGAGGCCTATTTCTTCCGCCTGAGCAAGTACGCCGACCGGGTCCGCCACCTGCTGGAGGACACCGACTTCCTACAGCCCCGCTCCCGGGTCAACGAGATGGTCAACAACTTCATCAAGCCCGGCCTGGAGGACCTGTGCGTCAGCCGCACCAGCTTCTCCTGGGGCATCCCCGTGGACTTTGACCCGGGCCATGTGGTATACGTCTGGGTGGACGCTCTGTTTAACTACACCACCGCCCTGGGCTTTATGAACGACCGGTATCACGATTACGACAAGTATTGGCCCGCCGACGTCCACTTTGTGGGCAAGGAGATCGTCCGCTTCCACTCCATCATCTGGCCCGCCATGCTCATGAGCATGGATATGCCCCTGCCCAAGCACGTGTACGGCCACGGCTGGCTGGTGATGGACGGCGGCAAGATGTCCAAGTCCAAGGGCAACGTGGTGGACCCCTATGTCCTGGCGGAGAAGTTCGGTGTGGACGCTCTGCGCTTCTTCCTGCTGCGGACCTTCCCCTTCGGCTCCGACGGCAACTTCTCCAACGAGCTGCTGATCCAGACCATCAACATGGATCTGGCCAACGACCTGGGCAACCTGGTCAGCCGCACCACCGCCATGGTGGAGAAATACTTCGGCGGCACCCTGCCTGCGGAGCGGGAAAACAGCGACGCCGACTGCGACCTGAAGACCATGGCCTCCACCCTGCGGGACCGCTACGAGGCGGAGATGGAGCGCTTCCAGTTCCAGAACGCCCTGGAGCAGGTGTTCAGGACCATCCAGCGGGCCAACAAGTATATCGACGAAAACGCCCCCTGGACCCTGGCCAAGGACCCCGCCAACCGGGCCCGCCTGGCCACGGTTATGTATAACCTGCTGGAAACCGTCCGCATCTGCGCTGTGCTGCTGACTCCCTTCATCCCTGACAGCGCCGAAAAGATCTTTGACCAGATCGGTGCCTGCCCGTGCTGCCGCACCTGGGAAAAGGCCAACGTGTGGGGCAGCCTGCGCCCGGACGTTACCGTCCACAAGGGCGAGGCCCTGTTCCCCCGCATCGACGCCGAGAAGGCCCTGGCCGAGCTCAACGCCATCCAGGAGGCCCAGCGCAAGGCGGCTCTGCCCGCCCTGGAGCTGGAGCCCTACAGCCAGGAAAACGTGGATTTTGACACCTTCTGCAAGTCCGATTTCCGGGCCGTGAAGATCAAGAACTGCGAGGCCGTGAAAAAGAGCGACAAGCTGCTGAAGTTCACCCTGGACGACGGCTCCGGCACGGACCGCACCATTCTCTCCGGCATCCATCACTATTATGAGCCGGAGCAGCTCATCGGCAAGACCGCCGTGGCGGTTCTGAATCTGCCGCCCCGGAAGATGATGGGCATCCCCAGCTGCGGTATGCTGATCTCCGCCGTCCACAAGGAAAAGGGCGAGGAGAAGCTGCACCTCCTGCTGCTGGACGACTCCATCCCCGCCGGCGCCAAGCTCTGCTGACAACTGCATATAAACTCCCTCCGCCAGCGGCGGAGGGAGTTTGCTTATTCCCAAATGCCCCCGTCTGTGTTACACTGATACAAAACGGATGCAAAAAGGGGAGGGGATGCATATGAAGGAACCCTATTCCGCCGGTGCGGCGGCGGTGGGCCTGCGGCTGCGCCAGCAGCGGCTCAAGCGCGGCTGGAGCCAGGAGGGCCTGTGCCGGGACATCTGTGCGGCATCGTATCTGTCCAAAATCGAACAGGGACAGGTGCAGGCGGCCCCGGAGCTGCTGGAGCTGCTGTTCCGGAGGCTGGAACTGCCCTGGTACGGGGAGAGCCTGCCGGAGCTGGAGCGGCTGGTGGAGCACCGGTATGAATGCCTGCTGGACGGGGATAAGGAGGGCTTCCGGGACAGCCGGGAAACCTTCCGCCAGGCCCTGGACCGTCTTCTGTCCAGCCCCCTGGCGGCGGACGGCCTGGTGCTGGACGCCATGGACCGGAACGACCCCTCGGAGATCCCACCGGCCCTGGAGCCGTATCTGGACCGGCGGCAGCTGGCCATTCTGCGGGTGGTGCAGAACCGGGACATGGAGGCGGTGCGCCTGCTGCCGGAGGCGTATTGCTATCTCATGGCCGGTATCGCCGGGTATGAGCAGGGCAGCGACTATGTGGGGGCCATGACCCTGCTGCAGCAGGGCTATGACCTGGCGGCCCGGGATGGCCGGGTGCGGCTGATGCTGGAGTGCCGGATGTTCATGGGGAGTCTCTGCTGCAACCAGCTGGACCTTAATGGCATGGAGGCGCATTATCAGGCGGCGGAGCGTATGGCCCGGGCTCTGGGGCGGCAGGATGATCTGCGGAGCATGGCCTATAACCGGGCGGCCTCCCAGGTGGAGTGCGGCCGGTATCAGGAGGCCTACGGCTATTTTGCCGCCCTGGAGCACCCCCGGGTCATGGAGCTGCACAAGCTGGCGGTGTGCTGCGAGGGGCTGGGCCGGACCCGGGAGGCTCTGGACGCCCTGGACCGGGCGGAGACGGCCCCGGAGGAGTATCCGGACCGGGCTCTGTGCATGGGGATCTGCGGGCTGGTGCGGCGCAGGCTGGAAAACCCCGGCTATCTGCGGGACCCGGATTACGGCGCGGCGCTGATGGACGTATTCAACCGCTGCCGCCGGGAGCTGCCCATCGGATACGCGGCCTTTCACCTGCCCCGGGTACTGGAGTGGCTCACCGCCGGGCGGCAGTATAAGCAGGCCTATGAGCTTCTGTGGGACTTTCCTATCAAACTTCCGAATCTGCCGATTGAATAGGGATTGACAGGGAAAACTTTCCCAGATATACCCCATTTTCATTCTCTTACCCGTGTGCTATGATAAAGCGGAGGTGAGAGAAGATGCAAACCAAGCTGTGGAACCGCAATTTTACTCTGCTGATCGCCGCCACCGGCCTGGGGGCCATCGGCGGCATCGCCGGTGGCTTTGCCATGTCGTTTCTGGTGTTCGACGAAACCGGCAGCACCATGGCCTCGGCCTTGGTGCTGGCAGCCCAGCTGATTCCGGGGTTTCTGCTGCCCCTGGTGATTGCCCCGTGGATGGACCGTATGCCCCGCAAGCCCTTTTTGGTGGGCGGTGACGTCCTCAACGGGATCATGTACCTGCTGCTGGGACTGTATCTACTGCGGGGGGCCTTTTCCTATGTGGGCTATCTGGCCTTTTCCCTGGTGCTGGCCACCCTCAGCTCCTTTGACGAGCTGGCCTACAACAGCATTTTTCCCATGCTGCTGCCGGAGGGCACCCAGCAGAAGGGATACGCCGTGGCCTCCACCCTGTACCCGGTGCTGCGGGTGGTGACGCTGCCCCTGTCGGCGGTACTGCTGGACGCGGTGGGTGCGGCGTGGCTGCTGGTGGGGCAGGGGGGACTGTCCCTGTGCGCGGCGGCTGTGGAAAGCGGCATCCGCATAAAGGAGCAGCGCCGGCCGTCGGAGGAGGGCTCCGGCCTGAAAACCTGGTGGGCCGATGTAAAGGAGGCCATCCAGTATCTGCGCCGGGAAAAGGGCCTGATGAACATCTATGCCTACATGGCCGTGACCAACGGCGTAGGCAGCGGCTATTCCCCCATTCTGGTGGCTTTTTTCCGGACCTTCCCCGGCATGACGGCCACCATGTATTCCCTGCTGTCTCTGGCGGAGTTTCTGGGCCGCAGCCTGGGAGGTATGGTGCAGTACCGGACGGAAATTCCGGAGAAGAAAAAGTACGGCTTCGCATTTCTGGTGTATATGCTGTATGAGACGGTGGATCTGTTCCTGCTGTGGCTGCCGTACCCCCTGATGCTGGTCAGCCGGGGCCTGTGCGGCTTTCTGGGCATCAACAGCGCCACCATGCGCCAGGCGGCGGTGCAGCGGTACATCCCGGACCGGCTGCGGGCCCGGGTCAACGCCTTTGAGTCCATGCTCTATACCGGTGCGGCGACGGTGCTGTCCCTGGCCATCGGGGCTTTGGGGGAGGTGCTGGACTACCGGCTGTGCGTGTCTCTGTGCGGTGGGTTTTCCATGGCCGTGTGCCTGGCCACCATCTGGCGGGGCCGGAAATACGTCCGGGCCGTGTATGAGCGAAGCGGAGAATAAGAGAATTAAAGCCAGAACGGCGGGGCCGAAGCCCCGCCCTGGTGGAGAGGTGCTTGCCGCACAGCTTGCAGACGTACTCGTCGTTGCTGTAGCTGCTGAGGAAGCCCTTGCTGATGTAATCCAGATAGTAGCAGCGCGCCATGTCGTGATCCTCCTTGATTAGAAATATGTTTTCGGCTTCAGCCGCAAAAGAACATGATCGGAGGTGTAGTGAAAAAGAAAATAGATTTCTCCGTCAGAATGGGCATGCTGCTCTCTTCGGCGTACCGCCTCATCCGAAACATCGTATTCTCCGCCCAATACCCGATTAATGGCATTTCCCAAAGCGACCTGCGGGCGCAAAAGAAGTTCATAGTCTCCGTAATGCAGCATGCAGTTGTATACGCGCTGGAGGGTCGCCACTCGGTTTGCAATGAAGTCATATGTCCGGGTGACGCCGTTGGTGCGGCCAGTGACACGGTCATTGTAGACAACGATCTCCTCCGGCAGATTGTTTGACCCGCCGTGAATGGTCTGGATGATCTCCCGGGTCAGGGGGCTGTTGAAGTATTTATCCTCCAGGGCTTTTTGGCGGGCCAGGGCCTCGCGTTTTGTATTTTCCTGTTTTACTTGCTCGGAATCTGGGGCTGGTTGGGAGGTCGATTCATTTACAGGTGACGTTTTTTTCCTGGACTGTATACCGATATAAACAATCAAGAATATTATTAAAAGGTTTATGATCACTGGGAGCACGATTTTATTCCTCCATTCTCTATTCCATACGACATTTTTCTTCATTATAACTACTATAAATAGTTATGTCAAGAAAATAACCTGTCAAACAGGACATAAATTGCCTGTACATATAGTACAATTAGCAAAAAGGGTGGAGGTGACCCATGGAAAAAGAGGAATTTGCCCGGCGGATGTCACAGCTGCGGCAGGCCAAGGGCGTGTCAGCCCGGGACATGAGCCTTTCTCTGGGGCAGAGCGCCGGGTATATCAACAACATCGAAAACGGCGTGAATCTGCCGTCCATGGCCATGTTCTTCTACATTTGCGACTATCTGGAGGTCACGCCGGAGGAGTTTTTCTCGGTGGAGCTTGCCGACCCCATGCGGCTGAAGCGGCTGAACCAAAGTCTGCGGCGGCTCACCGGCCACCAGCTGGAACTTCTGGAGCTTCTGGTGCAGGAGATGAAATAAAAACGCAGGACCAGGCCGGTCCTGCGTTTTATAATTTCTAAAAATTCGGTAGGGCGGGGCCCATGTGCCCCGCCGAAACCCGGATGTATACGGCTTAGTCCTCCTCCACGTCACCCACGATAGCAATGTGCAATTCATCCAATTGCTTTTGCTCCACGGTGGAGGGGGCGCCCATCATGATATCCTGGGCGTTCTTGTTCATGGGGAAGGGGATGATCTCCCGGATGGAGCTTTCGCCCGCCAGCAGCATCACCATGCGGTCCACGCCCGGGGCGATGCCGGCATGGGGAGGCGCACCGTAGCAGAAGGCGTTGTACATGGCGGGGAATTTCTTCTTCACGTCCTCCTCGCCCAGACGCACCAGCTCAAAGGCCTTGACCATGATCTCGGGATCGTGGTTCCGGACGGCACCGCTGGACAGCTCCACGCCGTTGCACACCAGGTCGTACTGGTCGGCGGTGATGGTCAGGGGGTCGATCTCGCCCCGCTCGGCCTTCAGCAGCACCTCCAGGCCGCCGCTGGGCATGGAGAAGGGATTGTGGCAGAACTCCAGCTGGCCGGACTCGTCGCCGATCTCGTACATGGGGAAGTCCACGATCCAGCAGAACTCATAGCGCTCCTTGTCCATGTGGCCCTCGCAGGCCACGCCGAAGGTCTTGATCAGCACGCCCACGGACTTGGTGGCGGCGGCCCCGGCGGCCACCAGCACCAGGGTGTTGGGCTTCAGGTCCAGGGCCTGGGTCAGCTGCTCCTGGATACCGGTGACGAACTTGGCGATGCCGCCGGCCAGCTGGCCGTTTTCGTCCATCTTGAACCAGTAGGCCTTGGAGCCGGACTGCACCTCGCAGTCGCCCAGCAGCTTGTCGATCTGCTTGCGGGTGAGCTTGCAGTCGGACACGGGGACCATCTTCACGGTCTGACCCCGCAGGGCCTCGAACTCGCTTTCGGCGAACAGGGAGGTGACGTTTTTGCAGGTCAGGTCGATGCGCAGGTCGGGCTTATCGGAGCCGTAGGTCTCCATGGCGTCCCGATAGGCAATGCGGCGGAAGGGGGCGGAGGAGGCCACGTTATAGGTGCCGAACTTGGCAAAGATGGGAGGCAGCACGTCCTCCAGCACGGCGAACACGTCCTCCTGGGTGGCGAAGGCCATCTCCATATCCAGCTGATAGAACTCGCCGGGGGAGCGGTCGCCCCGGGCGTCCTCATCCCGGAAGCAGGGAGCGATCTGGAAATAGCGGTCGAAGCCCGCAGTCATCAGCAGCTGCTTGAACTGCTGGGGAGCCTGGGGCAGGGCATAGAACTTGCCGGGGTGCTTCCGGGCGGGCACCAGATAATCCCGGGCGCCCTCCGGGGAGGAGGCGGTCAGGATGGGGGTGGTGATCTCCAGGAAGCCGTGCTGGGTCATGGCCGCCCGCAGGGCGGACACCACCTGGCACCGCAGGATGATGTTGATCTTCACTGCCGGGTTCCGCAGGTCCAGATAACGATATTTCAGACGCTGGGTCTCGTCGGCCTCGCGGCTGCGGTTGATTTCAAAGGGCAGGCTGTTGTAGCGGCAGCGGCCCAGGACCTCAATTTTTTCGGGAAGCACCTCCACGTCGCCGGTGGCCTGCTTGGGGTTCTTGCTGGCCCGCTCCCGGACGGTGCCCTCCACGCTGATGGTGGACTCCTTGTTCAGGCCGTTGATGATGTCCATCATCTCCTGGTTTTCCACCACCACCTGGGTGGTGCCGTAGAAGTCCCGCAGCACCACAAAGGCGAAGTTCTGGCCCACGACCCGGACGTTTTCCATCCAGCCCACGATTTTCACGCGCTGACCCGCGTTGGCCAGCCGCAGCTCCCCACAGGTATGGGTTCGCATCTGCATCATATGAATCGCTCCTGTTCTGATTAAGATTTGTATAGTTTGGTTAAAATATCACGTTCTGTATTGAATTGCTTGATTACAAACTGAAATATTTCATTCAGATATTTCGGCTTGTATTTATTTTTTCAGGATGACCTTGCCCTGGTTCCGCTGGGACAGTCCCTGGGTGATCCGGGACAGAGTGTCCTCAAAGGACAGCTTGGTCTGCTCGCCGGAGGTCATATCCTTGCAGGCCACCAGCCCTGCGGCGATCTCGTCGTCTCCCAGGAACACCACATAGGGGACCCCCAGCTTGTCGGCATAGTTCATCTTGGCCTTGAACTTTTTCTGCTCTGTATACAGCTGGGTGCGGACGCCTGCACTCCGCAGCCGGGTGGCCAGCCGGATGGCGGGAGTCAGGTCCTGGGTCATGGGCAGGATCAGCACATCGGCGGGAGCCGTGGGCAACTGGGGGTTCAGCAGACCCTGCTCACCCAGCACATAAAACAGCCGCGTCAGGCCGATGGAGATACCCACGCCGGGGAGCTGACGGTCGGTATAATACGCAGCGAGGTTGTCGTAACGTCCTCCGGAACACACGGAACCGATCTCCGGATGGTCCAGCAGGGTGGTCTCATACACCGTGCCGGTGTAGTAGTCCAGGCCCCGGGCGATGGTCAGATCCACGGCGAAATTCTCCTCCGGAACGCCGAAGGCGGAGAGATAGCGGGTGACGGTGTTCAGCTCCTCCAGACCCTGGTCGAACAGCTCGTGCCGCCCCTGATATCCGGCCAGGGCGTCCAGCACCTGCCGGTTGCTGCCGGTGATGGAGATAAACCGCATGATCTCGTCGGCCTGCTCCGCCGTCAGTCCCACGTCCTCCGTCAGGCAGGTCCGGACCTTGCCGGCTCCGATCTTGTCCAGCTTGTCCACGGTGCGCATGATGTCGCCGGACTGCTCCGTCAGGCCCAGCATGGCGTAAAAGCCGTTGAGGATTTTCCGGTTGTTGACCCGGATCTGGAACCGTGTCAGGCCCAGGGAGGTGAAGGTCTGATAGATGATGGAGGGGATCTCCGCCTCGTTGGTGATATCCAGCTTGCCGTCGCCGATGATGTCGATGTCCGCCTGATAGAACTCCCGGAAGCGGCCCCGCTGGGCCCGCTCGCCCCGGTACACCTTGCCGATCTGATACCGGCGGAAGGGGAAGGCCAGGTCGTTGTAGTGCAGGGCCACATACTTGGCCAGGGGCACTGTCAGGTCAAACCGCAGGGACAGATCGGCGTCGCCCTTCTGGAAGCGATAGATCTGCTTCTCGGTTTCGCCGCCGCCCTTGGCCAGCAGCACCTCGCTGGCCTCAATGGCCGGGGTGTCCAGGGGAGTGAAGCCATATCGGCTGTAGGTGGTGCGCAGGATCTCCATCATCCGCTCCATCTGCTGCTGCGGGGCAGGCAGCAGCTCCATGAAGCCGGAGAGAGTCCGGGGGGTCACAGTTGCCATGGTGAAATATTTCCTTTCTGTTGTGTATTTCGGTTTTGGTACGAAAAAATGCGCTCCCGTCCCGTGTTTGGGACGAGAGCGCATGGATACGCTTCGTGGTGCCACCCAAATTCAGCCCGTAAAGGGGCCCTCGCAGCTCCTGTTACGGGGAGCGGGCCGTGGATGTTTCCATCCCCGCTGGGGGACTGTCTTCGCTTCTCCTGCCGGGGCGCGCTTTCAGCCGGTGTCGCGCCTCTCTGGTGCCGGTGGGGGTGAAGGTACTCCTGTCTCCTTTATGGCGGTCGCCCTTCCTATTTTATGGCATTCTGCCCCGCTTGTCAAGCGGTAAAGGGCTTGGTTTTGGGATTGACAATGTCGCGCCAGGCCAGGTCGCCCCGGGCCAGGCCCAGCACCAGCATCTCGGCGGTGGCCACGTTGCTGGCATAGGGGATATTGTTCTGGTCACACAGGCGGAAGATATTGGCCACGTCCTCGTCAGGGACTTTCTGGTTGGGGTCGCTGAAGCAGAGAACCATGTCCAGCTCATTATAGGCAATGCGGGCTGCAATCTGCTGGCCGCCGCCGTGGTCGAAGGACAGGAAGCGGTGGATGCGCAGGCCGGTGGCCTCCCCGATCTGGAGGCCGGTGGTGGCGGTGGCGCAAAGGGTGTGCTGGGCCAGAATGCCGCAGTATGCGGTGCAGAACTGGACCATCAGTTCCTTTTTGTTGTCGTGGGCGATCAGTGCGATATTCATGGAGGCACTTCCTTTCGTGTTTTCAGATTCGCATCAGGGGCACCTGGTGCCCGGTGATGCGCCGTGCGATGTTTTCATAGGCCCGGGCCGCGTAATAGTTGATATCCCGCAGGGGGATGCCCCGGTTCAGGGCATAGGGGACGTCGCTGTCCTCCGGAACCACCCCCAGCAGGGACAGCCCGGCGGCGTCCATGGCGTCGTCGATGGTGCTGTGGAGGGCTCGGAGCAGCTTCTTCTGCACCCGCCCCACCACCAGGAACAGACTCTCTGTGGTGAAGCGCTTATCCAGCAGCATCACGGTATGCTGGGCATCCCGCAGGGCGGAGGCGTCGGTGGTGGTGATGACCACCACGCAGTCGGCGCAGCCGGTGGCCAGGCGGAAGCCCTGTCCCAGCCCCGCCGGGGCGTCGATCAGGCAATAGTCATACTCCTGGCGCACCTGGTCCAGCAGCTGCCGCATCTGCTCCAGGGTGACGTTCAGCTGCCCTGTGGCAGACAGGGGAGCGGTCAGCAGATGCAGCCCGGGATACTTGGGGTGATCGGCTGCCGCGTCGGACAGGGAGCAGCGGCCGGCGATGACGTCGGAAAAATCCATCAGGGCCTTGTCCGTCAGCCCCAGGGCCAGGTCCAGGTTCCGCAGGGTGATGTCGCAGTCCAGGCACAGGGTATTTTTCCCAAGGGCGGCCAGCGCCAAACCCACGTTGGCGGTGAAGGAGGTCTTTCCGGTGCCGCCCTTGCCGGAGACCACTGCAATGATTTTTCCCATATCCAGGTACCTCGTATACAGTTGGGGACTCAGCCCAACGGCGCTTTTTTGATGCGGGCGAAGGGCCGGGGATAGGCTGCCGGGGTGGGACGCTCCTTCCGGATGATGACCACCCGGTGACGAACCTCCGTTCCGGGAATGGTATAATCCCAGATTTTTCCAATTCTGCCCCCCAGCTGGGCAATGGCGCTTCTGGCGCGCTGAATCTCGTCGTCGGTATCCACCGACTTCATGGCCAGGAACTGACCGCCCACCTTCACCAGGGGCAGGGCCAGCTCACACAGTACATTCAGCTGGGCCACGGCCCGGGAGGCGGCTATGTCGAACTGCTCCCGGTGCTGCCGGGCGAACTCCTCCGCCCGGGCGTGGACGCACCGGACCCGCTGCAGGCCCATGGCGTCCACGATCTCCTGCAAAAAGTCGATGCGCTTTCCCAGGCTGTCCAGCAGGGTCAGGTCAAAATCCGGCTCCAGCAGCCGCAGGGGCATTCCCGGGAATCCGGCCCCGGTGCCTACGTCCACCACCTGCTTGCCCCGGAAGTCCGCCGCCGTCAGCAGGCAGGCGCAGTCCAGCAGGTGCAGCCGCGCCACGTCTGCCGGTTCGGTGATGGCGGTCAGATTCATGACCTGGTTCTTCTCCAGCAGCCGCCGGGAAAACTCCGTCAGCGCCGGGATGCTTCCTGTGTCCAGTCCCAGCTGGGCCAGACCCTCTTTCAGAATGGTTTCCAAATTACTTCTGCTCCTTCAGCAGGTCCCGGATTTCCGCCAGCAGCTCCTCGGTGGTGGGACCGGCAGGCTCCTCCGGCGCGGGCTCCTCATCCTTCTTCTTCAGGGCGGCCAGCTTGTTCATGGCTTTCACCAGCAGGAACATGGCAAAGGCCACGATGATAAAGTCCAGAATCACCGCCAGCAGATTGCCGATGCCCAGCATTACCGGCGCAGCATCGCCCGCCGCCACAGCGGTCTTGTTGAGGATGATGTTCCACTGGGTCAGGTCGATGCCGCCGGTGATGAGACCGATGAGGGGCATGATGATGTCGTTGACCAGGGAAGTGGTGATCTTGCCGAAGGCGGCGCCGATGACCACGCCGATGGCCATGTCCAGGACGTTGCCGCGCATGGCAAACTCCTTGAACTCATGAAAAAACTTCTTCATAAGTATCCTCCTTCCGTCCTCAGTGCTTGGGAACGATGCGGTCGTGGCCGCCCATATAGGGCCGCAGGGCCTGGGGGATCAGCACGGAGCCATCGGCCTGAAGGTTGTTCTCCAGGAAGGCGATCAGCATCCGGGGAGGGGCCACACAGGTGTTGTTCAGGGTATGGCACAGCTGCATCCTGCCGTTTTCGTCCTTATAGCGGATTTTCAGCCGCCGGGCCTGGGCGTCGCCCAGGTTGGAGCAGGAGCAAACCTCGAAATACTTCTGTTGCCGGGGGGACCAGGCCTCGATGTCGCAGGACTTGCACTTCAGGTCTGCCAGGTCGCCGGAGCAGCACTCCAGCTGCCGCACCGGGATATCCAGGGACCGGAACAGCTCCACGCTGTAGCGCCACAGCTGTTCGTACCACTTCTTGGAGTCCTCGGGCTTGCAGACCACGATCATCTCCTGCTTTTCAAACTGGTGAATGCGATAGATGCCCCGCTCCTCAATGCCGTGGGCGCCCTTCTCCTTCCGGAAGCAGGGGGAATAGGAGGTCAGCGTCTGGGGCAGGGACTCGGCGGGCACGATCTGGTCGATGAACTTGCCGATCATGGAGTGCTCGCTGGTGCCGATCAGGTACAGGTCCTCGCCCTCAATTTTATACATCATGGCGTCCATGTCGGTCTGGCTCATGACGCCCTCCACCACGTTGCCGTGGATCATAAACGGGGGAATGCAATAGGTGAAGCCCTTGTCGATCATGAAATCCCGGCCATAGGCCAGCACGGCCTCGTGGAGCCGGGCGATATCGCCCATCAGATAGTAAAATCCGTTGCCGGACACCCGCCCGGCGGCGTCCATGTCGATGCCGTCGAAGCGCTCCATGATCTCCGTGTGATAGGGGATATCGAACTCCGGCAGCTTGGCCTCGCCGAAGCGCTGGACCTCCACATTGTGGGAGTCGTCGGGGCCGATGGGCACGGAGGGGTCGATCATCTGGGGGATGACCATCATGATCTTGGTGATCTGCTGGGTCAGATGCCCCTCCATCTCCTCCAGCTGGGCCAGCCGGTCGGCGTTGGCTTTCACCTGGGCCTTGGCCTCCTCGGCCTCCGCCAGCTTACTGGGGTCCTTCTTGGCCTGACCCATCAGCATACCCACCCGCTTGGACAGCTGGTTCCGCTGGGCCCGCAGGTCGTTGGCCTCGTTCATGGCGGCCCGCTTCTCGGCGTCCAGGGCAATGACCTCGTCCACCAGGGGGAGCTTGGCGTTCTGGAACTTCTTGCGGATGTTTTCTTTAACAGCTTCCGGATTGTCCCGGACGAATTTGATATCAAGCATGGCTTTTATCGCACCTTTCCGTGTTTCACGTGAAACATCATGGTTTTTTGATGGTGTGCAGGGCTTCCAACAGCTCGTTCAGGTCGTCCACACCGTAATATTCCAACTCAATGCGCCCTTTCTTCTTGCCGGAGACAATGCGGCATCCCCGACCCAGGGTGTTCCCCAGATCCCGGGCGGCCTCCTGGGCATAGTCCACGATCAGACCGGCAGGGGAGGGCTTCTCCTTCTTCCCGGCGGTGAGCTTCTTCACCAGTTGCTCTGTCTGCCGGACGGACAGGTCGTTTTTCAGGATGGTGGCTGCCGTGGTCTCCTGCAGGGCAGGGGACAGGGGCAGCAAAGCCCGGGCGTGGCCGTTGGTCAGCCGTCCGTCCTCCACCATGGCCCGCACTGGAGGACACAGGTTCAGCAGACGCAGGGCGTTGGCCACGGCGGACCGGGACTTGCCCACCCGCTGAGCGGTTTCCTCCTGGGTCATGTTGTATTGGCTCATCAGCACCTGATAGCCCTCGGCTTCCTCGATGGGGTTCAGGTCCTCCCGCTGGAGGTTTTCGATCATGGCCAGCTCCATGGCCTTGCGGTCGTCGGCCTCGATGACGATGGCCGGCACCTGGGTCAGTCCCGCCATGCGGGCGGCCCGCCAGCGCCGCTCACCGGCGATGATTTGGTAATAGCCGGACTGCAGCTTCCGCACCGTCAGCGGCTGGATGATGCCGTGCTCCCGGATGGAGTCGGCTAAGTCCGCCAGTGACTCCGGATCAAATTGCTTGCGGGGTTGGGATGCGCAGCTTTCCACCTGAGAAATCGGCAGAAACAGACTGCTCTTTTCCTCCTGAGAGTCGATCACGTCGTCTCCCAACAGGGCGGCCAGGCCTTTGCCCAGCCCTTTTGGGTTGTTGGCCATTGCTGAAACGCTCCTTTCCGCACAGAATCAGGTATTTTTCTTGAGAAATTCGTTGGCCAGAGCCAGATAGGCCTCCGCGCCCCGGCAGCCCCGGTCATAGGCCGTGATGGGCTTTCCGTGGCTGGGCGCCTCGGACAAGCGGATGTTCCGGGGGATCACCGTGGCATACACCTTCCCGGGGAAGAACCGCTTGACCTCCTGGGCCACCTGAATGGCCAGGTTGGTGCGCCCGTCGAACATGGTCAGCAGCACGCCCTCGATCTGGAGCCGGGGATTCATGTTCCGCCGGACGATGCGCACGGTGTTCATCAGGTCGCTGAGGCCCTCCAGGGCGTAGTACTCCCCCTGAAGCGGTACCAGCAGGGAGTCCGCCGCGCACAGAGCGTTCAGGGTCAGCAGCTCCAGGGAGGGGGGACAGTCCACAAAGATATAGTCATAATCCTCCCGGACGGCGTCCAGGGCGCTGCGCAGCAGGAACTGCCGGTCCGCCATTTCGATCATCTCCACGCCGCCCCCGGCCAGGGCCTTGCTGCTGGGCAGCACGTCGCCATAGGGGGTGGTGACGATGGCCTTCCGGGTCTCCACGCCGTTGATGAGCACGTCATACACGCCGTTGGACACGGATTTGTCCACCCCCATGCCGGAGGTGGCGTTGGCCTGGGGGTCAAAGTCGCACAAAAGCACCCGCTTCCCCAGGTATTTCAGGGCCGCAGCCAGGTTGACACAGGTGGTGGTCTTCCCAACGCCGCCTTTTTGATTCACGATCGCCACGATTTTCGCCACTTTGTCCACACTCGCTTTCTGTCGGTCTTTATTTTAGTATATCACATTTTCAGTCGGTTTCAATAGAAAATCTGCAAAATGAGAAAAAACTTGAGAAAAATGTTTCACGTGAAACAGCGAAACCAACACGCAAAAAGGGTGGATGTTTCACGTGAAACATCCACCCCGTGGGTCATATCAGGATCATCCCCGAAACCGGCGGCAGCCGCAGCCGCAGCTTCCCGCCGGGGGCATAGAACTGCTGGAAGGTCAGGGCCTCCCGGGCCAGCTCCCGGGGCCAGGGGATAGCTACCTCTGCGGCGTCCTCGCCTGCGTTCAGGGCCGCCACGGTGATCTCGTCTCCCAGCTGCCGCCGCAGCACCAGAACGCCGCCCCGGGCGTGGAGATAGGTCAGGTCCCCCTCCTGCAGGGACAGGCGCTCCCGGCGCAGCTGTCCCAGCTGCCGGAAGAAGGCCAGCAGCTCCTGGTCCTCCCGGCCCCAGGGATAGGTCCCCCGGTTCAGGGGGTCCTCAAAGCCCTCCATCCCGGCCTCGTCGCCGTAGTACACCGTGGGAGAGCCGGGGAAGCAGTACAGCAGCATCTCGCCCACCCGCAGCCGGGCCTGGCCCTTCTGCCGCTGGGCAGGGGAGAGACGGTGCGCCGCCCGGCCGTCCTTGGTATCCGGCACATCCTCCGCTCCCAGCAGGGTCAGGATCCGGGGGGTGTCGTGGGTACCCAGAATGTTCAGGGCGCTGTAAAAGGCGGGCTGGGGATAGTGCTCCCGGATGACCTCCATGGTGTCCCGGAAGACGGCGGCGTCGCCGCCCCGCAGCCAGTCCAGGGCCGCCGTCCGGAAGGGATAGTTCATCAGCCCGTGGGTCTCGCTGCCCAACAGATACCGCCTGCGCTGGCTGTAGGCGATCTTGTTGCTGCCGTCCTCCCACACCTCGCCCAGCAGAAAGCTGTCGGGCTTCTCCTGGTCCATGGCGCTGCGAATTTCGGCAATGAAGTCGTCCGGCAGCTCGTCGGCCACGTCCAGCCGCCAGCCGGAGGCCCCCTGCCGCAGCCAGTGCCGCACCACGGAGTCTCCGTCCCGGATGATGAACCGGCGATAGCTGTCCGCGGACTCCTGCACCGCCGGCAGGGTCCTGATGCCCCACCAGGCGTCGTAATCCTCCGGCCAGGGGTGGAAGGAGTACCAATTATAATACTGGGATTCCCGGCTCTGGGCCGCCCCCAGCTCCGGATAGAACCCCTGGGCGTTGAAATACCGGCTGTTGCTGCCGGTGTGGTTGAACACTCCGTCCAGCATCACCCGGATGCCCCGGCACCCGGCCTCCCGGCACAGGGTGCGGAAGTCCTCCTCGGTGCCCAGCATGGGGTCAATGCGCCGGTAGTCCGCCGTGTCGTACCGGTGGTTGCTGTCGGACTCAAAAATCGGGCACAGGTACAACGTACCTACTCCCATACTCTGTAGGTAGTCTAATCGGGAGGTGATCCCTGCCAGACTGCCGCCGAAGAAATCGTTGTTGCGGATGATCCCCTGGGCGTCAGGCCGCCACACCGGGGTGTCGTCCCAGTCCTGGTGGACCACCCGGTCCCCCACCATCCCGGCGGGGTCCGGCACCCGGGTGCGGCAGAACCGGTCCGGGAAGATCTGATAGGTGATCCCCCGGCCAAACCAGGCGGGGGTAGGGCGGCTGTCGTCATAAACCGTCAGCTGCCACCGGGCCTGGTCGTCGAAGCCGTGAAGGCCGTATAGCCGCTGCCCCTCCGGATACGAAAACCGGAAGGCGTACCACACCAGCTCCGGCTCCTCCGGGGCGGTGTATACCCCCTGCCACCGGCCGTCATCGCCGGGGGACAGGGCCACCTCCTGCTCCGTACCCGCAAATTCCCGCCGCAGGAGCAGCGTCACGCCGGTAACGTTTTCATCCCCCGGTCGAACCGCGAAACGGACAGTGGCGCCGCACACGGCGGCGCCAAAGGGGGACTTATATTCCGTATCGCGGGAGTCAAAGATCTTGCTCATGGAATGCCTCATTTCAGCAGGGTATTTTCGCCGATGACCACGGCACCGATCTCCTCCTGGGAGAAATAGGAGTTCACAATGTCCACGGCGGTGGAGGCCAGGGCCGCACCGGAGCCGCCCTTCTCGATGACCACGGCCACGGCGATCTGGGGATCGTCATAGGGGGCGAAGCACACGAACACGCCGTTGTTGGTATTGGCGATACCGGTTTCTGCGGTACCGGTCTTGGCGCCGGCGGACACCACGCAATTGGAGAAGTAGTAGGACAGGCTCCCGGTGGTCAGGTTGTGCATGCCCTCCTTCACCGCCTGCAAGGTGCTGTCGCTCATCTCCACGGTATTCAGCGGCGCCTTGTCATAGGCGTAGATCACCGAGGAGTTGTCGTAGGATTTCACGTTTTTCAGCAGATGGGCCTCATAGTGCTGGCCGCTGCCCACCAGGGTGGCGATGTAGTTGGCCAGCTGCAGGGGCGTGAACAGGTCATAGCTCTGGCCGATGGCGGCGGTCAGGGTCTGGCCGTCGGTCCACTCCAGACCGTTGCGCTCGGCAAACTCCGGGGTGGCCATGGAGCCCTTGGCCTCGGCGCTTCCCGCCCCGCCGATCTCGATGCCGGTATACTCGCCCAGACCGAACTGCCTGGCGTAGTCCGCCAGGGTCTTGATACCCGTCAACCGGCCCACCTCATAGAAGAAATAGTTGCAGGAAACGGTGATGGCCTGGGACACGTTGACCCGTCCGTGGGTGCCGCCGTACTCGTTATAGATCCAGCACCGGGGCTGGGGAGATTTGTAGTAGTCATACACGCCCCGGTCCACAATGGTGGAGGAGGGGGTGATGATCCCCGACTCCAGGGCCGCCACGGCGGTACAGGGCTTGAAGGTGGAGCCCGGGGCGTATGCGCCGCCGATAGCCCGGTTCAGCAGGGGAGTGCCCACGGTGTCGCTGACCAGCTTGCTGTAATCCTGGTCAAATGTGGACAGGTTATAGGTAGGATAGCTGGCCATGGCCAGCACCTCGCCGGAGCCTACCCCCACCACCACCGCCGCGCCGCCCCGGACGACGCCGTCCTTGGCGGTCATGGCCTCGATGGTCTGGGCCAGGGATTTCTCCGTGTCCTCCTGCACGTCGATGTCCAGGGTCAGGGCCACGGTGCCGCCGGGCTGAGGCTCCTTGGTGTAAAGCTCGCCGGTGATCTTCCCCTCCTCGTTGGTGGTGATGATCCGGGTGCCCTTGGTGCCGTGGAGATAGGACTCAAAGGCCTTCTCCGCGCCCTCCCGGCCCACCAGGGAGTTCATGGAGTAGCCCTCCATGTCCCGATAGCCGGTGACGCCGTTTTCCGGGTCGCCCACCCAGTCCTCGTAGTAGATGGGGCTCAGCCGCCCCAGCACATGGGCGGCATACTCGGTGTTATATACCCGGGCGGAGGAGGTACCGGTGGATACTCCCTGATACTGGCCGTCCGCCGTCTGACTGATCAGCTCCACGGACACGTCGTCGGCAAAGACGTACTGTGCGTCCGTCAGACTCTTCACCGCCAGCTCATACCGCACCCCGGCGATGGTCCGGGCCTGGTCGTCGGTATAGCTGCTGTCGATTTTGAACAGCTCCCGCAGCTTGGCCATGAACCGGTCCGGCTGCAGGGTGGGGGTCACCTGGGACAGCTTGGAATAGGGGATGCTCTTGTTCTTCAGGAACAGGGCGAAGCCCTCGCTGTCCTGGGCGTCGGTATAGCTGTAGGGCGCGGCTTTGCTCAGGGGCAGGGTATCGTTCCAAACGGTGTCGTTCTCGGTGCACAGGTCCGTCAGCCGCAGGATGGCGGCGTTCAGGTCCTGGTCATTCTCAAAATCCTTGGCGGAGAAGATCAGGGTATAGGTCAGCCGGTTGGACACCAGCACCTTGCCGTTGCGGTCGGTGATGATCCCCCGGGAGGCCTCCACCGTCTCGCTGGCGGCGTTGCTGGCCAGGGACTTGGCCCGGTTTTCCTCCCCGTGAAGGATCTGGGTATAGTACATCACCCCGGCGAAGGCCAGCAGGCACAGGCCCATCAGCCCCGTCAGCGCCCAGATGCGGGCCCGCACCGGGTCAAATGCGTTTTTCTTCATGGCACGCCTCCTATCTCAGGATCCGGTTGTGCACGCTGCGCAGCAGCAGATACACCAGCGGCGACAGCACCACCGTCACGGCCAGCTCCCGCCCCGTCAGCGACAGGGCGGCGCTCAGCTCCACCCCCTGCCGGAAGGTCAGCAGCACCGTGTGCAGCAGGTCCGTGATCACCAGAGCCAGAGCCGCGCACAGAACGGCGCACAGGAATCCTTGGCTCAGAAGCCGCTTGGCGATCATCGCCGCCGGCAGCGCCGCCGCCAGAAACGCCAGGGTATAGAAGCACGGGATGACCCCCGGCATAGTCAGGTCGCACAGCAGGCCGAAGATGCCGCCGAACACGGCCCCCTCGGCGGGACCCTCCAGCATGGCCATGATCCCGGCGATCACCGGCGGCAGAAACGGGTGCACCGCCCACACGGAGATGCGGTTGAGCACCAGGGACTGCACCAGAACCAGCAGCAGCACCGCCCCGGCGTAGTACAGCCATTTGAAGAACATATCCCGTTGGTTCATGGATTGATTCATGGCCGCTCCTCTCAATCCACGATGGTGAAGTCCGTGATCACGAACACCTCCACCAGCTGGGTGATATCGGTTTTGGGGATGATGGTGGCGTAGCGGGTCAAGCCGTTGTCATCGGTTTTGATCTCCTCCACGGAGCCGATGACCAGTCCCGAGGGATAGTAGCCTCCCAGGCCGGAGGTGACGATCATGTCGCCGTTGATGAGGCTGGATTCCCCCTCCAGGTACGACAGCTTCAGCTTTCCCTGCCCCATCAGGGCCAGGTCGCCCATGGCCACCGTTACCTCGCCGGTGCGGAACACCAGGGCCCCCAGCTGGGAATCCGTGTCCAGGATGGTGGTCACGGTGCACCAGTTGGCGCCCGCCTCGGTGACCACACCCACCAGATAGCCGTATTGATCCACCACGCAGTCGCCGATGGCCACGCCCAGGCCGGTGCCCTTGTTCAGGGTCAGGGTCCTGGACCAGTTGGAGGTGCTGCGCTCGATGACCCGGGCCGCCTCAAAGGTGAAGTCCCGCCGCTGCTGCCGCAGACCGTTCAGGTCCCGCAGCCGCTGGTTCTCCTCGCTGTCGGTCTTGGCCTGACGCGCATCCTCCTTCAGCTGGGCGTTTTCCTTGCGCAGCTCCTCGATCTCCTGGCGCAGGGCTTCCACCGTCTCGAATCGCTGGCCGATGTTCTGGAACCATCCGGCCACGGCGGAACCCGCCGCCCGGAAGGGATAGGTGACCACCCCGGCGGCGTTCTGCAAAAATCCCGTCTGGTTGCTGACGGCGCTGGCGATACACAGCCCCACCGCCACCACCACCACGGCGGCCAGCATCATAATGCCGTTTTTCTGAAAAAATCGTTTCATAGCGTATTCCTTATCGTCGAGTTTATCAAAAAAGCCTTTTTTGATAAACTGGTCACAGCAGCGTCACGCCGAACTCCGCCAGCATCCGGCTCAGCAGCAGCACCGGCAGACCCATCACGTTGAAAAAATCCCCGTCAATGCGCTCCACCAGCAGGGCCCCCTGGCCCTGCACGCCGTAGGCTCCGGCCTTGTCCATGGGCTCGCCGCCCCGGATATAGGCCATCAGCTCCTCCCGGCCGGCCGGCCGGAAATACACGTCCGTGGACTGGGCCCGGGTCAGGGACCGCTGTCCCTGCCGCAGGGTAACGCCGGTGCACACCGTGTGCCGCCGCCCCGCCAGGTCCGTCAGCATCCGCAGGGCGTCCGCCTCATCCTTGGGCTTTCCCAGCCGCTGTTGGTCCAGAAACACCATGGTGTCGGCGGTGATGACGATCTCGTCCTCCTCCGACGGCACCGCCTGGGACTTCTCCCGGCTGATATACGACACGATCTCCGGGGGCGTCAGGCCCTGGGGGTACCATTCCTCCACCTGAGGCACCCGCACGGTGAAATCCCGGATGCCGATCCGGGTCAGCAGCTCCTGCCGCCGGGGGGAACCGGAGGCCAGCACGATCCTTGCCATAGGCTTACCTCCCGGTGGAGCCGAAGCCGCCTGCGCCCCGGTCCGTCTCGTCCAGCTCCTCCGCCTGCACCAGAACGGGCCGCACTACCGGCGTCACCATCAGCTGGGCGATGCGGTCCCCGGGCCGGATGGTATAGTCCTCCCCGGACAGATTCACCAGCCCCACAGAGATCTCCCCCCGATAGTCGCTGTCGATAACGCCCACGCCGTTGCTCAGGCCGATCCCGTGCTTGAACCCCATGCCGCTGCGCACAAACACCAGGGCCGCATAGTCCGGGGAGGGCAGGGCAATGGCGATCCCCGTGGGGATGCCTATCCGCTGGCCCGGGGCCAGGGTCACGTCCTCCTCCATGCACGCGCACAGGTCCATGGCTGCCGCTCCTGCCGTCTTATACTGGGGCAGCGGGAACTCCCGGCCTATTTTCGGCGACACCGCCTTGATTTTAAACTCCATTGTACCACTTGCTCCTATTGAATATGAAAACAAACTGTGAAAAGATTGTAAAGGTTGATAACCGGTCGTATTTATTCCACGCCCCGGTAGAACAGGCCCCGGGTCAGCTGGTCCGGCCGGTAGTCGCTGCGGCCCTGATAGGCCCGCAGCACCCGGACGCACTCCTCCGGCGACTCCGTGGTAAACCGCAGCCGCGCCCGGGTCAGCCCCAGCTGCCGCCACTCCGGCTTATCCGCCAGGAACAGCACTTTACTGTTCTCGATCTCGCACCGGTGGCCCCACTGGCCCACCAGGGGGAACTGCGCCCCGGTGCGGTCCACCAGGACATTCTCCTGGCCGCACCGGCAGGCAGGGGAGCGGTCCGCATAGTCCCGCCCGGCGTCCCGGCAGCCCAGCTGATTGCGGATGACGCAGTTTTCTGTGATCATCAGCGGCAGGCGGCCGTATACCACCGCCTCGCAGGGCAGAACCTTCCGCAGGTCCCGGATCTGCTGCCACCGCAGCTCCATGGACACGGCGGCGGCCTCCAGGCCCAGCTCCTTCCAGAACAGCAGGGACTCACTGTTGAAAAGATTCAGCCCCAGGTCCCCCCACAGGGGCAGACCCAGACTCTCGGCAATGGGCAGGTGTCCCAGATTGCCGATGGCCACGGCGGACAGGTGCTCCCGGTGCTGCTGCAAAAGCGCCCGCAGCGCCGCCTGGTCCTCCGTCCGAAAAATCCGGGGCAGAACGGCGCAGATGTGGGTCATCTCCGCCCAGCGGTTCAGGTCGATCTTTTCCAGAAGCTCCGCCGGAACACACACCGTCTCGCACTGGGCCAGGGGCTCCGTCAGCTGCTCCGGCCGCATAATGGAGCAGGTCAGCACCGGCGCGTCAGGCCCCGGCTGGGCCTGGGGCAGGGGAGAGGGGGTACCCGTCCGCCGCACCGGCGGCTGGGCCAGGGCGGATTCCAGCCCCTCCAGGGCCTGCCGCCGCAGGGCGTTCACGGCGCTGGCCGGCAGCATCAGCCCTTCCTCCAGTTCCACCCGGGTTTCCCGGGGCCGGAACACGGTGCCGCCGGTTTTCTCCAGCCGGGATTGCAATTCCTCCGCCGTCAGGGCCCGGTTCCGGGCCTCCTCCGGGGTGGGACCCTCCGCCCGGACGACGTGTCCCCCGGCGCTGGCCGTCAGGGATACCGGCTCCCCGGCCCGCAGGGTGCAGACCATGTCCACCGGCACCCGGCGGCTGTCCTCCCTGCTGTACCCGGCCTTGGCCCGGGCAAACAGCTCCTTGGGCTCCGGGGCGTTTTCCGGCCGGGTGCCGAACATCTCCGGCCCGGTGCGCCCCTTATAGTATCCGTCGGTGAAGCCGCTGCGGGAGAAGGCGGCCTCCAGCTGCCGGGACTCCTCCCGGCTGGGTCCCCGCTTCTCATCCAGCAGATGGCGATAGATCCCCGTGATCACCGCCACATATTCCGGCCGCTTCATGCGGCCCTCCAGCTTCAGGCACGCCACGCCCATCTGTTCCAGCTCCTGCACATAGTCCGCCAGGTTGGCGTCCTTCAGGCTCAGGGGATGGCCCCCGGCGGCCTTTTCGTTGACGCCGTAGGGCAGGCGGCAGGGCTGGGCGCAGGCTCCCCGGTTGCCGCTGCGACCGCCGATCACGGCGCTCATTTCGCACTGACCCGAGTAGCACATGCACAGGGCCCCGTGCCCGAACACCTCGATTTCCGCGGGACAGCCCCGGGTTATGGTGTGGATGTCCCGGCGGCTCAGCTCCCGGGCCAGCACCACCCGCTCCAGGCCCAGCTCCGCCGCCCGGCACGCCCCGCCCAGGGTGTGCAGGCTCATCTGGGTGCTGGCGTGGAGGGGAACATCGGGCGCAATTTCCCGGGCCAGCCGCCAGATGCCCCAGTCCTGGATGAGGATGGCGTCCACCCCCATGTCCGAGGCTTTTTTCAGGGCCTCGGCGGCGGCAGGCAGCTCCCGGTCCGTCACCAGGGTGTTCAGGGTCAGATACACCTTCACCCCCCGCAGATGGCAGTAGGCCACGGCCTCCCGGAACTCCTCGTCCGTGAAATTCCGGGCGCTGCGCCGGGCGTTGAGTCCGCCGAAGCCCATGTACACGGCGGCTGCCCCGTTCTGCACGGCGGCCACCATGGCCTCCCAGCCCCCGGCGGGGCTCAGCAGCTCCATCATTGGCCCCGGCCCTGCTGGGCCTTGAACAGCTGGCGCTTCAGCTCCGAGGCCTCGTTCTTGGCCTGGGTGGCCTCGTCCAGATAGTTTTTCACCTGGCGGCGCAGATTCTCCGCCGCCGCCTGATTTTTCAGCAGCTCATCCGCCAGGTTCACCGCCGCCAGCACCGCCGCGTCCGTCTGGCTCACGTGCAGGGCATCCAGCACCTGGCGCATCTTCTCGTCCACCAGTGCGCCTACCTTCTCCATATATGCCGCGCTCTCGTCTGCCACCAGGGTATACTCCTGGCCGCAGATGTTCATTGTCACCTTATTTGCCATGTCATCCTCCTATTTATGTAAACCGCAAAAAGAGTCATACCGATACAGAATCCATTATACCACAAAATCCCGCCGGGAAAAGCCTTTTCTGCCGAAAAGGAGAATTTTGTGAAAAACCTGCCTGGGCGGCTTTACGAACCGGGGGATTTCGTGTAAAATAAAGGGGTTCCGAAGGAAACAGAAGGGAGGGCGCGGCTATGAGCGGCTATATCCTGCGGGAAAATGACCCCAGCATCGTGCTGACGGCGGACCAGGTGGACCGCCTGGTGAAAAACGGCGACGGCGATGCCGCGCTTTTATACCTGCTTCTGATGCGGGCGGACCGGGGCATCACCGAGCAGGAGCTGCAGTCCCGGCTGCGCTGGAGCCAGCTGCGGCTGAACGCGGCGGAAACGGGCCTGCAGCGGCTGGGCCTGATCCAGCGCCCGGCGGAGACGCCGCCTCCGGCCCCGGCGGAGGAGCGCCCGGTATACAGCGCCCAGGACCTGGCGGCCCTTCTGGAGGACGACCGCTCCTTCCGGATGCTGATCCCCCAGGTGGAGGAGAAGCTGGGCCGCAAGCTGAAAACCGCCGACCTGCAGGTGCTGGCGGGGCTGTATGACGACCTGGGCATGCCGGCGGACGTGATCTATCTGCTGGTGAACCACTGCATCACCCGGTCCGAGGAGCGCTACGGCCCCGGTCGCCGCCCCACCCTGCGCCAGATCGAGAAGGAGGGCTACTACTGGGCCCGCCAGGGCCTGTTCGACCAGGACAGCGCCGCCCGCTATCTGAAAACCTGGCGCGATAAGCAGCAGGGCCAGTCCGCCTATATGCAGGTGCTGGGCCTGGGCCAGCGCCGCCCGGTGACCAGCGAGGAAAAGTACATCTCCGATTGGATGGACAAGGGCTTCCCGCCGGAAACGGTGGCCCTGGCCTACGACAAGACCATATTCTATAAGAAGCAATTAGAGTGGCGGTATCTCAACGGCATCCTCCGCCGCTGGCACGAAAACGGCTGGCACACCCCGGAGGAGGTCCAGCAGGGCGACGCCGGAAAGCCCGCCCAGCCGTCCCCGAAGCCGGACAAGCCGGATCAGGACAACTCCCGCATGGAAAAATACATGAAGTGGTAATATAAAGCGGTAAAGGAGGGAACCCCATGCCCTACGACGGAAAAATTCTCAGCCGGGCCATGGCCCGCTTTGACGAGGATAAGCAGCGCCGGGCCTGGCAGTTCCGGGAGCGTCAGCAGCAGCTGTTTGCCCGGGAGCCGGAGCTGGCGGACATCGACCGCCGCCTGCGCGGCACCATGAGCCAGATCATCACCAGGGCTCTGCAAAGGGGCCAGGACCCGGTGCCTGCCATCCACGCCATCCGGGACGAGAATCTGGCCCTCCAGCGCCGCCGGGGGGAGCTCCTTACGGCTCTGGGCTATCCCGCCGACTATCTGGAGGAGAAACCCCGGTGCGCCCGGTGCGGCGACGCCGGGTTCCTGCCGGACGGCTCCATGTGCGCCTGCCTGCGCAGCTACTACGCCCGGGAGCAGATCGCGGAGCTGTCCCACATGCTGGACATCGGCTCCCAGAGCTTCGACACCTTTCGCCTGGACTGCTATTCCACGGACCGGGGCGGCCTGCCCCGCTCCCCCCGGGAGGCGGCCCAGCGGAATCTGGAGATCTGCCAGTCCTTCGCCCGGGACTTCCGCCCCGGGAAGCAGAATCTGCTGCTGTTCGGCGCGCCGGGCCTGGGCAAGACGTTTCTGTCCGCCTGCATCGCCCGGGTGGTCAGCGAGGACGGCTTCTCCGTGGTGTACGACACGGCGGGGCATATTTTCTCCCAGTTCGAGGCCGCCAAGTTCCGCCGGGACGACGTGGACGAGCCGGACGAAAGCGTGGAGCGCTGCATGGCCTGCGACCTGCTGATCCTGGACGACCTGGGCACCGAGATGACCACCGCCTTTGTCCAGAGCGCCCTGTACCAGCTGCTCAACGGCCGCCTGCTGGCGGGGAAAAGCACCATCATCAGCACCAACCTGGACCCCGACCAGATCGGCCGTCGCTATTCGGCCCAGATCATGTCCCGGCTGGAGGGAGAGTTTGAGCTTCTGCCCTTCATCGGCCAGGACATCCGCCTTCTGAAGCGGGAGCAATAGAAGTCTCAAGAAATCCTGCGCGGCTTACGCCGTGCAGGATTTCGCAGCTTGTCAAAAAAGCCTTTTTTGACAAGCTGTGTGCGGTTTTTCAGAACTTTTTAAGTTCTGAAAAACCTGTGATTGCAAACGAAAGACACCCCTGATGGGTTTCTTTCGTAACGATCTTCCTTTCCGATGGCGGAAGATTTCCGAGTTTTTCGACAGTCTCAAGAAATCCTGCGCGGCTCACGCCGTGCAGGATTTCTTTCATCCCCGCAAACCGAATTAACGACCGCAAACGTTACCGCGCTGACCTCCGCACGATGTATCATCTTTCAAAAATCCGCGCCGTCCTTGTGCGAACATCAGCAAATTATTTCGACGCAATAAAGAATCCGTGAATTTTTCGTGAATATCGTAACGAAAATGTAAAGAATTTTTGTACAAAGTGAGAATTGATTTTTTCTGTAAAATAATTATCATATTGGACGGAATGCAAGAGGAGTTGCGTCCTTTTGCTCCAAAACATTATGATGTATGAATAGAGGAGGAGAAAAATGGTTAGCTTTCTGATTTGCCTGGCCTTGCTCATCGGCGGTTATTTCGTCTATGGCAAGGTGGTGGAAAACACCTTCGGGCCGGACGACCGCGAGACCCCCGCTGTGAAGATCAACGACGGCGTGGACTATGTGGTCCTTCCCCAGTGGAAGCTGTTCATGATCCAACTGCTGAACATCGCGGGCCTTGGTCCCATCTTCGGCGCTATGCAGGGTGCTCTGTGGGGCCCCATCGTGTTCCTGTGGATCACCTTTGGTACGATCTTTGCCGGTGCAGTGCATGACTACTTCTCCGGCATGATGAGCGAGCGCAACAACGGCGCTTCCATCTCCGAGATCTCCGGTATCTACCTGGGTGGCTTCATGAAGAACGTCATGCGCGTGTTCAGCGTGGTGCTGCTGATCATGGTGGGCACCGTGTTCGCCGTGGGTCCTGCCGGCCTGATCGTCACCCTGTTCAAGAACGGCGGCTCCACCGGCATTGTCACCACGACTCTGTTCTGGCTGATTATCGTCCTGGTGTATTATTTCATCGCCACCTTTATTTCCATTGACAAGATCATCGGTAAGATTTATCCTATCTTTGGTATCTGCCTGATCGTCATGGCCGTGGGCGTGGCCGTGGGCATCTTTGTCAAGCCTGAGTACACCATTCCTGAGATCTGGGATCACTTCGGTTCCATGCATCCCAAGGGAACTCCCGTGTGGAGCTTCATGTTCATCACCGTGGCCTGCGGCGCTATCTCCGGCTTCCACTCCACCCAGAGTCCCCTGATGGCCCGCTGCATGAAGAGCGAGAAGCAGGGCCGCTTCGTGTTCTACGGCGCCATGGTTTCCGAGGGCGTCATCGCCCTGGTGTGGGCCGCTGCCGGCTGCGCTCTGTATGAGGTCACCGGCGGCCTGAACACCGGCCTGGCCGAGATCCTGGCCAATGGTCAGTCTGCCGCCATCTATGATGTCTGCGTCAAGACCATGGGCAAGGTGGGCGTGGCCCTGGCTATGCTGGGCGTGATTGCCTGCCCCATTACCTCCGGCGACACCGCCTTCCGCAGCGCCCGTCTGGTGCTGTCCGACTGGTTCAAGATCGACCAGAAGAAGTGGAAGAACCGTCTGCTGCTGTGCGTGCCCGTTCTGGGCGTGGGCGCTGTCCTGGGCGTGGGCAATGCCCTGGGCTTCATCGACTACACCGTTATCTGGCGTTACTTCAGCTGGACCAACCAGACTCTGGCCATGATCGTCCTGTGGGCCGCTTCCATGTACCTGTACTATGAGAAGAAGAACTACTGGATCACCGCCGTGCCTGCCACCTTTATGAGCGCCGTTTCCGCCACTTACTTCCTGCTGGGCAACGAGTGCCTGGGCCAGTTCATCAACCACAAGACCGCCGAGGGCGTCACCGTGTACAACACCGCCTTGGCTTATCCCATCGGCATCGCCGTGGCCGTCCTGTTCCTGGGTATCTTCCTGTACACCATCAAGAAGCGCCATACCCAGCCTCACTACGAGACGCTGGGCAAGTAATTCGCCCCTTTTTCAAAACTTCGCAAAGCGGCAGGCCCCTCCTGCCGCTTTGCCCCTATGGGAGGAACTGCTATGATCTTTGCACCTGCACGCCTTGGCAGCGTCACGCTGGATAACGAGACCCTGGCGGCGGATAAGAAGGGCTGCCGCCGCTTCGGCCCCTGCGGCGTGGGCGAAAAGGCCCTGTATCTCAACAGCTTTTTCATCGACCGGCACTATTATGTGGCGCTGTCCTCGGTGCGCCGCGTGTTCAAGCGCGTGGCCATGAGCAAGGGCGGCTTCACCGGCAAGGGGGCCTTCGGCTCCATCCCCTACCTGGTGGTGGAGTACGACGGCGGCGAAAAGCAGTGCAATTTCAAGCACGAGGAGGACGTGGACAACCTGCTGGCCTGCCTCTCCAAGCTCTGCCCGGACCTGCCGCTGCAAAGCCGCAAGGTGGAGCAGCACATGGCCCAGCAGCGGGCCGAGAACGCCCGCCGCTATCTCAAGGAGCTGACGCCCCAGGCCCAGGCCGAAAGGGAGCGCCTGGAGCAGGCCCGCACCTTCCTGGAGGATCACACCAACCTGACCCGCCGCCTGTCCCAGGCGGCCAAGGCCAAGCGGGTCAACGACCGCTCCAACCCCAGCTATAAGTGGGTGGCCCTGGCCATCGTCATCGCCGGGCTTATTGCCTTGGTATACGGCGTGGTGTCCATGATCCGGGGCACCAACAGCGTGGGCATCTACTTTGCCCTGTTCGGCCTGGCGGCGGTGTTCCTGTTCTCCGGGGCCCATGTGCTGCCTACCGCCCGCAACAACAAAACGGCCCTGACCCGGGAGTGGGAGCAGGCCCAGGCGGACCTGGCGGCGGTGCTGCCGAAGGATTTCCCCCTGCCTGCCCGCTATGCCCACCCAGTGGTGCTGACCCGGATGATCCGCGTTCTGCGGGAGGGCCGGGCCCAGACCGCCGACGAGGCCCTGGACGTGGTGAAGCGGGACCTGAAGGCCCTGACCGCCGATGTCCAGGTGGAGCAGTGGGAGTATGACGAGGTGGTGGCCGTGAAGCCCATGTTCCTGCTGTCGGACTATCAATAACACAAAAATCTCCCCGCCCGGGGAGATTTTTTGTGCTTGACAAATACCCGGGAGGGGTATATAACTATAGATACCCCCACGGGGTATCATGAAACGAAGCGAGGCGGGGAAACTATGGAAGAACACAACTGCTGCCGCTGCTCCCAGCGGAAAAAGGAGCGCTCGCCGGAGGAATACAAGCGCCTGATCCACCGGCTCAACCGCATCGAGGGCCAGATCCGGGGCATCCGGGGCATGGTGGAGGCCGGGGCCTACTGTCCCGACATCCTGGTCCAGGCGGCGGCGGTGAACGCGGCCATCAACGCCTTCAACAAGGAGCTGCTGGCCAGCCACATCCGCACCTGTGTGGCCCAGGACATCCGGGACGGCAAGGATCAGGTCATCGACGAGCTGGTGACCACCCTGCAAAAGCTGATGAAATAGGAGTGGACCCAATGAAGCAATACAATGTCACGGGCATGAGCTGCGCCGCCTGCTCGGCCCGGGTGGAAAAGGCGGTGGGGAAGGTCCCGGGGGTCACGGCCTGCTCCGTGAGCCTGCTGACCAATTCCATGGGCGTGGAGGGCACGGCGGAGCCCTCCGCCATCATTGCCGCCGTGGAGGAGGCGGGGTACGGCGCGTCGGAAAAGGGCGCGGCCCAGTCGTCTCCCAGTGCCGATGAGCAGCAGCTGGAGGACCACGAGACGCCCCGTATCCGGCGGCGGCTTATCTGGTCCGTGGGCTTTCTGCTGGTGCTGATGTACTTTTCCATGGGCCACATGATGTGGGGCTGGCCCCTGCCGCCGTTTTACGACAACAACCATGTGGCCATGGGGCTGACCCAGCTGCTGCTGACGGTGATCATCATGGTCATCAACCAGAGGTTCTTCATCAGCGGCTACAAGGCCCTGTGGCACCGGGCTCCCAATATGGACACCCTGGTGGCCCTGGGGGCCACGGCGGCCTTCGGCTACAGCACCTATGCCCTGTTCGCCATGACGGCGGCCCAGGTCCGGGGCGATGAAGCCGCCGTCATGACCTATATGATGGACTTCTATTTTGAGTCCGCCGCCATGATCCTGACCCTGATCACCGTGGGCAAGATGCTGGAGGCCCGGTCCAAGGGCAAAACCACCGACGCCCTGAAAAGCCTCATGAGCCTGGCTCCCAGAACCGCCTCTGTGCTCCGGGACGGCCGGGAGGTGGAGGTGCCGGTGGAGCAGGTGCAGCAGGGGGACGAGTTCGCCGTCCGGCCCGGGGAGAGCATCCCCGTGGACGGCGTGGTGCTGGAGGGCTCCAGCGCCGTCAATGAGTCCGCCCTGACCGGGGAGAGCATCCCCGTGGACAAGGCCCCCGGCGACGGCGTGTCCGCCGCCACGGTGAACCAGTCCGGCTATCTCCGCTGCCGGGCTACCCGGGTGGGCCAGGATACCACCCTGTCCCAGATCATCCGCATGGTCAGCGACGCTGCCGCCACCAAGGCCCCCATCGCCAAGATCGCCGATAAGGTCTCCGGCGTGTTCGTTCCGGCGGTGATCTCCATTGCCGCCGTGACCACGGCGGTGTGGCTGCTGCTGGGCCACCCGGTGGGTTACGCCCTGGCCCGGGGCATCTCCGTTCTGGTCATCAGCTGCCCCTGTGCCCTGGGCCTGGCCACTCCTGTGGCCATTATGGTAGGCAGCGGCCTAGGGGCCAAAAACGGCATCCTGTTCAAAACCGCCGCCTCCCTGGAGGAGACGGGCCGGGTGCAGATCGTGGCCCTGGACAAAACCGGCACCATCACCAGCGGCCAGCCCCGGGTGACGGACATCCTCCCGGCGGAGGGCGTCACGGAGCAGGAGCTGCTGACCCATGCCCTGGCCCTGGAGCAGAAAAGTGAGCACCCCCTGGCCCGGGCTGTGCTGGACCGGGCGGCGGGGCTTACGGCTCCGGAGGTGTCGGACTTTCAGGCCCTGCCCGGCAACGGCCTGACGGCTGTGCTGGAGGGCCGGACCCTGTGGGGCGGCAGCGCCGCCTTTACAGAGAAGCGCGCCGCCGTATCTCCGGACCTGCAGGCTAAGACCGAGGAGCTGTCCCGGCAGGGGAAAACGCCCCTGTTCTTCGGGGCGGAGGACCGGCTTCTGGGCGTCATTGCCGTGGCGGACGTCATCAAGGAGGACAGCCCCCGGGCGGTCCGGGAGCTGCGGAACATGGGCATCCGCGTGGTGATGCTCACCGGCGACAACCAGCGCACCGCTCAGGCCATCGGGGCCCAGGCGGGGGTGGATCAGGTCATCGCCGGGGTGCTGCCGGAGGGTAAGGAGGCCGCCATCCGCCGGCTGATGCAGCGGGGCAAGGTGGCCATGGTAGGCGACGGCATCAACGACGCCCCGGCCCTGACCCGGGCCGACACCGGCATCGCCATCGGCGCGGGAGCCGACGTGGCCATCGACGCGGCGGACGTGGTGCTGATGAACAGCAGTCTGCTGGACGTGCCCGCCGCCATCCGGCTCAGCCGGGCCACCCTGCGGAACATCCACGAAAACCTGTTCTGGGCGTTTTTCTACAACGCCATCGGCATCCCTCTGGCCGCCGGGGTGTTCATCCCTCTGGGCCTGACCCTGAACCCCATGTTCGGCGCCGCGGCCATGAGCCTTTCCAGCTTCTGCGTGGTGTCCAACGCCCTGCGGCTGAATCTGTTCAAGCTCCGGGATAACCGGCACGATCATAAACGAACCAATCACTTAAACGACATCAAGGAGGAACAAACTATGGAAAAGACACTGGAGATCAAGGGCATGATGTGCCCCCACTGCGAGGCCACCGTCCGCACCGCCCTGGAGGCCATGCCCCAGGTGCAGGCCGCTCAGGTCAGCCACGAAAGCGGCACCGCCGTGGTGACCCTCACTGCCCCGGTGGAGGACGACACCCTTCGCCGCACCGTGGAGGACAAGGGCTACACCGTCACCGCCATCCGCTGACCCTACACAAACAACGAGAAAAGCACGGCGCAAGCCGTGCTTTTCTCGTATAAATCTTCGACTGAAAGAGGGTCCCAACAGCCGTGACTTACCCTCAGGCTCTCTCCATGGCCTCCCGGAAGTCTCTCTGGTCGGTGAAGATCTCCTGCTTGTAGGGGTTCTTCTTCTGTGCCTTGGCCCGCTTGATGATGCTGGCCAGGATCACCACATTTACCACCAGTGCCACAATGGAGACCACGCCTTGGGCGGTGGGATTGGCGGCGGTGGGCCGGACGGCGGGGTTCATAAAGCCGTCGGCATAGACGGAGGTGATGGTGCTGAACACGCTGTTGTCCTGGAACAGGGGGAACACCTGGGCAAACATGCACCACAGAGCCAGGGTGTTGGCCCGGTTCTGGATCCAGCCGCCCTTGTTCCAGAAGTGATTGGCAAAGGTGGGGGCCAGCAGCAGGGCCAGACCGCAGTACCAGGAGTGGGTGGGCAGGCAGTTGTAGGTGTATTCGAAGTTCCACAGGTCATAGGCCAGGATATAGCACCAGGTCATGTCGGGCCACAGCATGTCCTTCTGATCCTTGGAGGAATAGATACCCCACCAGGCGGTCATGCAGAAGATGTTGACGATACCGGCAATGCCGTTGACCCAGTTCCACCAGCCGCCGTACAGCCACACGTTCTCGGAGGACAGCCACCAGCGGTCGCCGAACTCCTTCAGGGCCATGGCGCCCCGGATGCCGGACTCGAAGTCGCTGGCCACGGCGATGAGAATATTGATGGCCACAATGGCAAAGGGGAACACCTTGAACCACTCCGTCTTGCCGATGCTCCACTTATACTTGAGCATCATGAAGCCGATGCACCCGGCGGTGGCGGCGTACAGCTTGGCATAGTGGAACCAGCTGTTCATGTTGCTATAGGTCTGGTTGTTCAGGGCCCATTCCGCCCCGGCGTGTGCGCCGATGGCAATGGCGACGAAATACACCGTCAGCACGGCGGGCAGCACCAGAAAGCAGATGATGCCGCCGGTCTTGGTGCGGCGGGCGAACTCGTTGGCCAGCACCAGCCCGGTAAACACCAGCACAAAGCCCAGCAGCTGGTACAGGGCGGTCTCGCCATAGATCTGGAATAACATGTCCATTCCTCCTAAAAAAATTTCTGTCTCCTAAGCTCAGCCGCCTGGTCCAGCCAGAGAAGCACGGACCATCGGCCATGCCGCCAATATAGCACAGGTTTCCTTAAAAAGTCAACTGTCACACGGAAAAAAGTGTTGAAAAAGCCAGAAAAAGCGGGTATAATGGAACTGAAATCGGCTGTGGTATGTGGCCATACCACAGCCAGAGGAGGAAGCGCGTATGGAGTTTGAAAAGCTGGTGTCCCCATCGCTGAAGGACCTGTTCATCACCCACATCGAGGCCATGATCCTTTCCGGGGAGCTGCCGGTGGGGCAGCAGCTGCCGCCGGAGCGCCAGCTGGCCCAGTCCATGGGCGTCAGCCGGGCGGTGGTCAACAGCGGCGTGGCGGAGCTGGAGCGCCGGGGATTTTTAGAGGTCCGGCCCCGGGTGGGCACCTTCGTCACGGACTATCGCCGGGCCGGGACCCTGGACACCCTGAAATCCATCATGACCTATAACCGGGGCCGCCTGCGCAACGAGGAGATCCGCTCCATTCTGGAGATCCGGGACGCCCTGGACAAGCTGGCGGCGGCGGGGATCATCGCCTGCGCCTCGGAGGAGGACATCGCCGCCCTGTTCCGGGCGGCGGAGGCCATCCGGGAGGCCGGGGACAACCGCCATGCGGCGGAGGCGGCCTTTGCCTTCCAGCATGAGCTGGCCATGCAGTCGGGCAACACCCTGCTGCCCCTGATCTTCCGGTCCTTCTATTCCTCGGTGCTGGTGCTGTGGGAGCGGTTCTGCGCCCTCAACGGCGTTTCCATGCTCTATGAGACCAGCGTCCGCCTGTGCCGCCACATCCGGGACCGGGACCTTTCCGCCGCCGTGGCCTGGATCGACTACTGCACCCGGGAGACCGTCTCCGGCAGCCGCCGGATATACTACTGATCCGGGAGCGGCAAAACCAATGTCACAAAAAGAAATCACCATCCCTCAAGGATGGTGATTTCTTTTTGGAGCAGGGTACGGGAATCGAACCCGCCTCCTCGGCTTGGGAAGCCGATGTACTACCGATGTACTAACCCTGCGAACCGTTACCTGCTGATTATAACAGACTCCCGGCGGTTTTGCAACCGCTTTTTTTGTCGGAACCGGGAAAACTGCGCCGCCCGGCCGGGGATGGGCAGTCCCGGGCCGGGCGGCGCAGGTTCAGATGACGTAGTTGTCCCCCTGGGGCAGGGACATCAGGTCTGCCAGGGTCACGCCGGAGAAGTATTCCCGGGTCACCCGGTAATACCCCTCCCACACCGGCAGCGTCCGGCAGTCGGCCGCCCGGGCACAGGCGCCGGCCCCGTCCTTCAGGCAGCTCACCGGGGCCAGATCGCCCTCGGACCGCAGCAGAATGTCCCACAGGGTGTACGTCTCCGGCTCCCGGGCCAGGCGATACCCACCCCCGATGCCGTGAACGCTCTCAATGAAACCGGCGGCCTTCAGGGCAGGCATCAGCTTCTCAATATATTTCAGCGAGATGTCCTGCCTTGCAGCGACCTCCTTCATGGGGATGTAACCGCCGTTGCGATGCTCCGCCAGGTCCAAAAGGATCCGGATGGAATACCGCCCTTTTGTCGAGATCATGCTATCTGCCTCCTTCGTGTCCCTCCATTATACCCCCAAACCGGTGGGTAAGGCAAACCTTTTTTGGTAAATTTCCACATTTTCTGTCGGAACATTTGCATATTCATGATGAATATGCTATACTGCTGAAAAATCCACAGAAATGAGGCGCTCTTATGGACCAATACAAGATCATCCAGGTAAAGGAAAGCGTTTTCGCCGATAATGACCGGGAGGCGGACCGGGTCCGCCAACAGCTGAAGGGCCAGGGGACCTTTCTGCTGAATCTGATGTCCTCCCCCGGCAGCGGCAAGACCACCACCCTGCTGCGCACCGTGGAGGGACTGAAGGATCAGCTGCGCATCGGCGTTATGGAGGCCGACATCGACTCCGACGTGGACGCCGCCGCCATGGCGGGCGCAGGGGTCCGCTCCATCCAGCTGCACACCGGCGGCATGTGCCACCTGGACGCGGGCATGACGGAGCAGGGCCTGCAGGAGCTGGGGACGGAGGACCTGGACCTGGTGGTGCTGGAGAATGTGGGCAATCTGGTGTGCCCGGCGGAGTTCGACACCGGTGCCGTGAAGAACGCCATGATCCTCTCCGTGCCCGAGGGCCACGACAAGCCCCTGAAATACCCCCTGATCTTCACGGTGTGCGATGCTCTGATCATCAACAAGATCGACGTGCTGCCCTATTTCGACTTCGACATGGACAAGGTGGTGGAGTACGCCCACCGCCGCAACCCCAATCTGAAGATTTTCCCCATCTCCGCCAAGTCCGGCCTGGGCGTGGATGCCTGGCGTCAGTGGCTGCTGGAGGAGACCCGGGCCTGGAAGGAGAGCTGACCCCATGGAGCAGATTTTCTCCCAGCTGTTTTACGAGGTGGAAAAGCACCGGGACATGGTGCTGGTGACCCTCATCGCCGACCGGGGCAGCGCCCCCCGGAAGGCCGGGGCACAGATGCTGGTGGGGGCGGAGGGCCGCCTGGTGGGCACCATCGGCGGCGGCGCGGTGGAGGGCCGCAGCATCCAGCTGACCCAGCAGCTGCTGGCCCAGCGCCGCTCCTGCATCCGGGAGTTCCCCCTGTACCAGGCCCCGGAGCGGGACATCGGCATGGTCTGCGGCGGCGATGTCACCGCCCATTTCCAGTTCATCCCGGCGGAGGACCCCACTTGGAGCGAGACCGCCAGCCGGGCCCTGGCCCTGCTGAACCGCCACACCGCCGGCTGGCTGGTGCTGGCGGAGAACGGCTCCGCCCCGGCGCTGCTGGACCGGGAGAGCGTGGTTTCCGGCAGCCTGCCGGAGGATACCGCCCAGGCCCTGCGGACCCCGGGCTTCTCCATGGCGGCGGGGTATATCTCCCTGCCCCTGCCCATCGGCCAGCGGGCGCTGCTGTTCGGCGCGGGGCATATCTCCCAGGCCCTGTGCCCCCTGCTGACCACCATCGGCTTCCGCCCGGTGGTGTTCGACGACCGGCCGGAGCTGGCCAACACCCGGCTGTTCCCCACGGCGGAGCAGGTGATCTGCGGGGACTTTACCCGCATCAGCGACTATCTGACCATCACCGACGAGGACTTTGTGGTCATCATGACCAGCGGCCATGTCCGGGACTTCCAAGTGGAGGAACAGACCCTCCGGGGCCCCTTCGCCTATGTGGGGGTCATCGGCTCCCGGCGGAAAACGGCGTCGGTGAACCAGCGGCTGCTGGAGGCGGGCATCCACCAGTCCTCCATCGACCTGGTGCACACCCCCATCGGCACCCCTATCCTGGCGGTGACGCCGGAGGAGATCGCCGTCAGCATCGCCGGTGAGATGATCCAGGTCCGGGCCCAGCGCCGGGGTCCCACCTCCCACGGCTGCCCCATGCACAGCTGATTGCATAGTAAAAGCACCAGACAGGGCCTGCCCCTGCCTGGTGCTTTTGTTGTTCAAAGCCGTCACGGCCTTTCGTAGCGGTATTCCAGCCCGAAATCCCGGTCATCCGCCTCCCGGTGCAGATAATCGCAGCCCTTTTCCGACACGATACGGAAGCCGCATTTTTCGTGGGCCCGCAGGGATGCGGCGTTCTTTTTGCCCACGCAGTCGCAGAGCCGGAACGGTCCCTCCGCCTTCATTGCGTCCAGGACCTCCGAAAGGAGCCGGACGCCGTATCCCTGCCGTCTCCGGTCCGGGCGCGTCTCCAGGGCCTCCAGGTAATACGGCCCCTCCGGAATCTTACAGGTCCTCAGGGCGCTGACCCACACGCCGTCCTCCTCAAGGACCCAGCAAATGGCCTCCGGCTCCTTGAAGAACTCGTTTTTCAGAAAGTCCAGAAATCCGGACTCCACCATGCGGACGGCTGCCTCCTTGTCCGGCTCCTCCGGGCAGAAAAAGTCCGTGTTTTCCAGGTTGCTTTCGGCGTAGACATCCATCAGCCTTCTCTCGTCCAGCGCCTGACCGTCTGTGATTTTCAGCAGCATCTTTTCTCCTCCTGTTTCCGGCTCTCCCGCCTGGTGCGTCATATCTCCCGCTCCATGACAATGTACCGGGCCTCGCCTATGGTCTGGAAACGATTTTTCGTCCAGAAGGCGTGGCTCTGGGGATTGCCCTTGTCCACCCCCAGACGAATTTTTTCGCAGCCGCAGGCGGAAAGATACGCCGCAAGCCCGCTGATGATCTGTGAACCCACGCCCCGGTGCTGATACCGCACGTCGGTCATGAACAGGCCAATGAAGGCGGTATTTTTCTCGGGATAGCCCAGGATCAGGTCCATAATGGCCGCCAGGGACCCGCCGTCGAAAAAGCCGACGTAATATTTGTCCTCACGGCTTTTTCCTGGCGGCAGGGCCTCCATGTCGTCCAATATGCTCTCTTTTGTCACAAAGGGCTCATGATACCGGTAAAAAATCCGGTTTTCGCGGCACAACTCATAGATGGCGTCCACGTCATCCCTGCCCAGCCTCCGTACCTGATAGTTTTCTGAAATTTCGGTTATCTCCACGCCAAGCACCTCCGTCAAATCCCGTTTTCTGCTTTATTCAAACGCCCTGTTGAAGATAACCGGCAAACTTGAAGTTGTCAGTCCAAAATCAGGACGCCTGCGCAATCGGACATTTGTGCAAATGAAAGGTCTGGAAAATCTTTTCTCAGTTCCTCAACGACAAAGTAGATTTCATCATTATCCCATGTGTCTCCTGCCTTCAATTTACACTGTTCTAAGTCCTTTCGTGTTTCAAAGGCAACATCGCCGATAATAATTTTACCGGATTCTTTTAAGTAGTTACGCAAGTCTAACAGAAAGTCGTTCTTTTGCGCATCCGTCAAATGATGTAGAGAGTATGTCGCAACAATATAATCATAACGAAAGTTACGCAATGGTTCGACAAGCCCTTTTGAAAAGTCCCCCTGATATAAATGCGCATTTGGCATTTTCTCAGACGCCAACGCAATCATTCTTGATGAAAAGTCCTGCCCATAAATGGAACAGCCTCGCTCGTATAGTTTTGTCGTTAATGTGCCTGTTCCGAATCCAATATCCAGCACAGCGGCATTTTCAGCTCTCATTATGGCCTGAAAAATGAACCCAAGAACCTTTTTATAACCGGCAAAAGGGTATGTGTTTTCCTCATCAGAAATGCCAACAGTTTTGTCATAGCCATCAGCCCAAAGGTCGAACTCTATGTTGTTTAGCATACTTACTTCCTCCATCAAATTCCATTTTCTGCTTTATTCAAACACCCCGCTGACATAGCGGTACTTATCCAGGCTGGACGCAGCATTCCAGGTCATGTAGCCGCCGGTGTTGCCGGTTTCGGTCAGGGCCCGGATCTGGGCGGCGATCTCATCGGGGCCATAGGTGTTGTACGGCTCCCGGATGGCGTTGTAGCACTGGATCCAGGTGCGCACGGCGGCAGGGGAGGGGGTCTCCTGCTGGCGGGCGGCGGCCTTCTCGCCGAAGGTTTTCATGGTCTCATAGGGATGCTCCCAGGGCAGCCAGCTGCCGGAGGCGGAATAATGATCGGGGTACGGCATGGCGCTGATGGCGTCCACCACGCCGCTGATGGCGGCCCAATACTGGCCATAGGCGGTGACGTATTTCTCGGCGCACTCGCCGAACACGTCTGCCGAGACATACACCCCCGCCTCATGGAGCCGGTCGGCGGCATACTGCAAAAACCGCTGCACCGCCTGGGCCCTGCTCTCGTCATTGGTGTTGCGGTAGTCGATGGTGCCCGCCTCGTCATAGTCCCAGGTGCCGTCCGGGAAGCGGACATAGTCGAACTGAATTTCGTTGAAGCCCATGGTCCGGGCGGCCTCCAGGGCCAGGTCCACCTTATACTGCCACACGCGGCGGTTATACACGCTGGGCCAGTACATACCGCCGATTTTCAGCGGATTGCCGTCCAGGTCCGCCACCACGCACTCCGGGTGATCCGTGGCCAGGTTGGGATCGTTGAATACGGTGATCCGGCCGATGACGTAGTACCCGGCGTCCTTCAGCTTCCGCACCGCCGCCTGATAGTCCTCTAAGGTGTTGTAGGCGTCCTCATAGGCGCTGGGGGAATACTGCTGCATCACCGGGGAGGCGTAGCCAATGGCCCCGCCGTCCATCACGTCCACCACAAAGGCGTTGATGCCGCAGCTGTCGGCCACGGCGATGTAGGCCTCCGGATTCCGGATGGCCTCGTTGTTCAGATATAGGGCCTTCACGGTGCCGGGCATGACGTTGTTCTCGAATTTGGGCTTTTCATAGGCATCATAGTCCAGCCCCGCCGCGTCGCCGCCGCCGTAGCTGTCGCCCCGGTCGGCGTGGAGCTGGGCCATATCCGCGTCATAGGCCGCGGCGGCCTCCTCCTCCGTCAGCCGGACATACCGGGCGGGGATGCAGCCCCCCTCCGCCTGGTAATAGGCCACGCTGCCGTCTTCCGCCAGCCCTCGGTAGCCGGTAACGGTCAGGGCCTGGCCCCGGAGCACCAGGGGGCCGGTGGGGTTCCCGTCCTGGTCCGTCAGGTTCTGGGCCCGGCGGACATACACCGTCTCCAGCGTCACCACGGCGTTGACGTCGCTGGTGAGGTTGGCCCGGTCCAGCCAGCCGAAGCTGCCGTCCTCCCGGGGCACCCGAACCTGGTCCGGGTGGTCATCACTGGCCTCCTCCACCACATAAGTCACCTGACTGCCCCGGATCAGCTGCTCCAGAACGGCGCCCTCCTCATCGTACAGGGGGGCCGTTTCCGACACCGAGGCGATATAGCCCGCCGCCGTCTCCAGGGGCTTTGCCTGCTGCCGGGTGAAGTGCCACACCAGGGCGGCAATGGTGGCCAGGCACACCAGGGCCAGGACCACGCCGGGCCACTTGGGGCGGCGCTGCTTCCGGCTGCGCCGGGGCCGGGGGGTATATTCCGGCTCTGCTTCCGGGGCCCAATCGGGGGCCCATTCGCCGGTCTGCTGCTGATTCACGGACATAGGGGAAATACCTCACTTTTTGGAATTTCCCCCATTATACCGTATTTTTCGCCGGATGGCTACACTTTTGTTTCCGTCCCGGCCTGTCCCGCCGAAAAATCGGGACAAAACCCGGCAAAAGCGGGACAAACCGCCGGTGATGCGGACGGAAATGTGAATTTTTTCCCCTCCCCTTGCAATTTTGAAAAAATAGGCTATGATATAGGGGAAAGAATATGTCCCGCCCGGCGGGAGAAGAAAAGAAGGTACTGTTATGACAAAAATTGACATCGTGTCCGGTTTCCTGGGCGCAGGTAAGACCACCCTCATCAAGAAGATGGTGAAGGAGGCATATCAGGGCGAGAAGCTGGTGCTGATCGAAAACGAGTTCGGCGAGATCAGCATCGACGGCGGCTTTTTGAAGGACGCCGGTATCCAGATCTCCGAAATGTCCTCGGGCTGCATCTGCTGCTCCCTGGTGGGCGACTTCGGCAAGGCCCTGCGGGAGGTAAAGGAGCAGTTCCAGCCGGACCGCATCCTCATCGAGCCCTCCGGCGTGGGCAAGCTCAGCGACGTCATCGTGGCGGTGGAGAACACCGTGGCGGATATTCCGGATATGAGGCTGAACTCCTTTGTCACCGTGGCCGACGCCAGCAAGGTGAAGGTGTATATGAAGAACTTCGGCGAGTTCTATAACAACCAGATCGAGTCCGCCGGCACCATCATCCTGTCCCGGACCCAGAAGCTGACCCAGGAGAAGCTGGAGGCCGCCGCGGCCCTGCTGCGGGAGAAGAACCCCACCGCCGCCATCCTGACCACCCCCTGGGACCAGCTGGACGGTCAGGCCATTCTGGCCGCCGTGGAGAAGGTGTCCCTGGCCGATGAGCTACTGGAGAAGATGCGGGCCGAGCACGAGGCCGAGGAGGCTGAGCATCATCACCATCATCACGAGCATGACGACGATGACGGCCACGACGAGCATGAGCATCACCATCATCATGACCACGATGACGAGGACGGCCATGAGCACTGCTGCCACCATCACCATGAGGATGAAGAGCACGAGCATCACCACCATCACCACGGCGACGGAGAGTGCGACGACCCGGAGTGCTCCTGCCACCACCATCACCACCACGCCGACGAGGTGTTCACCAGTTGGGGCGCGGAGACCCCCAAGCAGTTCACCCAGGCGGATATCGACCGCATTCTGACGGCCCTGGATTCCGGCGAATACGGCGCCATCCTGCGGGCCAAGGGCATTGTGCCCGCCGCCGACGGCCAGTGGCTGCACTTTGACTATGTGCCCCAGGAGCACGAGGTGCGCTATGGCGCCGCCGACTACACCGGCCGCCTGTGCGTCATCGGCTCCCAGCTGAAGGAGGACGGCCTGAAGACCCTGTTCGGCCTGTAAGGAGACGCCTATGGACATTCCTGTATATCTCATCACCGGCTTTCTGGACGCCGGAAAAACCGACTTCATCAACGGCATCCTGAAGGACGGCTTCGCCAGCGAGGACCGGACCCTGCTGCTGTGCTGCGAGGAGGGGGAGACGGAGTACGACCCCAAGGTGCTGTTCAACGTGTTCACCTACACCGTGGACGACCCCGCCCAGCTGACGCCGGAGTTCTTCAAAAAGCTGGAAAAGCAGTACCGCCCCAAGCAGGTAATCATCGAGTTCAACGGTATGTGGAGCTTCGAGCCCCTGTACCGGGAGGGTCTGCCCGCCAACTGGATCCTGTATCAGATCATGTGCCTGGTGGACGCCACCACCTTTGAGCCGTATCTGCGGAACATGGGCCAGCTGATGATGGAAAAAATTCTCAACGCGGACATGATCATCTTCAACCGCTGCAACGAGGAGCTGCGCAAGGCCCTGCGGGGCCGGAACCTGCGGATGGTGAACCGCCGGGCGGACATCTATCTGGAGAACACCGACGGCACCAGCGAGGACTACGTCACCGAGGACATGGCCCCCTTTGACCTGTCCGGCGGCCACCTGGACGTGCCGGACAACGACTACGGCATCTGGTATGTGGACATGATGGACAACCCCCAGCGCTACGACGGCGTCACCGTGCGGTATAAGGCGCTGATGTGCCACTCCAAGAAGTTCCCGGGGATCCACTGCCCCGGCCGCTTCGCCATGGTGTGCTGCAACAACGATATGCAGTTCCTGGCCCTGGTGTGCAAGGGGGAGGGACTGGAGAAGTTCAAGAACCGCCAGTGGGTGGAGATCCAGGCCACCGTGAAGAAGGAGCAGTGCCAGGCCTACGACGGCGAGGGCCCGGTGCTGTACGTCACCGGCGTGAAGCCCTGCCAGAAGCCGGACCCGGAGAACGTCAGCTTCTGATACGAAGCGTAATATTTGCATATAATAATACAAATAGCAAAAGAGGAACGGCGCAGCCGTTCCTCTTTTGCTTGTCAAAAAGTATCCCTGCCGTGACACCACAAGGGAGAAATCGCCCTGTTCCGAGGGTGACGCGGCCCGCTGAGGGCAGCGGGCCCTACGGACGGCCTGCCGGTCCCCCCGTTCCTGTAGGGCGGGGCCCGCGTCTGCCCACCATCGTGCCAGCCGACTGGCAGGCATTGTGCCATGCCCGCCAGCCGGGGCACTTCCTCGAAATCGCCTCGCTTCATCCGCCACCGGCGGCGCTTCGGCGATTTCCCCGGCGGAAAACCGGCTTTGTTTACAAATAATTCAAAGGCTTCCACTTGACAAGGACGGCAGGGGGTGGTAAACTGCGTTTAGCACTCAGGGAGTTGGAGTGCTAACGGAGAAAACGATATGGAATTGACCGATCGAAAAAGACAGATACTGAAGATCGTAGTGGAGGAATATGTGGCGGCGGCGGAGCCGGTGGGCTCCAAGGCCATCGCCCAGAGGATGCCCGGCAAGATCAGCTCCGCCACCATCCGCAACGAGCTGGCGGACCTGACGGAGATGGGCTATCTGGAACAGCCCCACACCTCCGCCGGACGGGTCCCCTCCGCCAAGGGCTACCGGCTGTACGTCAACGAGCTGATGGAGCGGCGGTCCCTGAGCCGGGAGGAGGAGGAAAAGCTCAACACCTCCCTGGCCGAGAAGCTGGCGGGAACGGACCAGGTCATGGCCCGGGCAGGCCAGATGGTCTCGTCCTTTGTGGGCTATCCCGCCTACGCCGTGGCGGACCACAAAACCGCCGCCACCGTGCGGCGCTTTGAGCTGATCCCCGTGGACCAGAGCAGCTTCATCGCCGTGGTGATGCTGTCGGACAGCCAGGTGAAAAGCCAGCTGCTGCCGCTGCAATTGCCGGTGGCCGACGGGGGCCTGCCGGACATGAGCCACCTGCTGAACACCCATTTCACCGGCATCGGGCCGGAGGACATGAACGGACGGCTGATGAGCCTGTCGGAGCAGGTGTCCGGCCAGTGGTTCCTGCCGCTGAACCAGGTGGTGGAATATGCCGGACGGTTATTGAAGGAAGCCAACAGCCAGGAGGTCTTTACCGGCGGGGCCAAGGAGTTCCTGCGGTTCCCGGAATACCGGGACGCGGACAAGGCCCACGACCTGATGACCTTTATGGTGGACAATAAAGAACAGCTGCCGGCGCCCACGGAGGGCGGCCCGGTGCAGATCCTCATCGGCCCCGAAAATCTCAACGAGGCCCTGCGGGACAGCAGCGTGGTGGTGGCCAGCTATGACATCGGAGACAATATGCGGGGCCTGGTGGGCGTGGTCGGACCCACCCGGATGGACTACGCCACCGTGGCGGCGCGCCTGAGCTACTTTGCAGAGAGCCTGGGCCGCATGTTCGGGAAGAACCAGCTGCCCCCCAAGGAGGACCAGGAAACATGAGCGAGAATGTGAATCAGGAAAACAAGCAGGAACAGGAAAACACGGACACCCCGGAGACCCAGCCCCAGCAGGAGCCGTCTCCGGAAACGGCGGAGGAGACCTTCACCGTCACCCGGGACCAGATGGAGAAAATGGAACAGCTGGCCAAGATGGTGTCCGACGCCAGCGACAAATATCTGCGGCTGGCAGCGGAATACGACAACTACCGCAAACGCACCGCCAAGGAAAAGGAGAGTCTGTACGGCGACGCCAAGGCCGACACCGTGAAGCCCTTTTTGGAGGTGCTGGACAACCTGGAGCGGGGCCTGGCCCAGTTCGAGGAGGGGGACCCCCACCGCCAGGGTATGGAGATGATCTGCAAGCAGTTCATGACCGTGCTGGAAAAGCTGGGCGTACAGCAGATTGAGGCCCTGGGCCAGCCCTTTGACCCCGCCCGCCACAACGCCGTGATGCATGTGGAGGATGAGTCGGCCGGGGAGAACACCGTGGTGGAGGTATTCCAGCAGGGATACGCCCTGGGCGACAAGGTCCTGCGGTTCGCCATGGTGAAGGTTGCTAATTGAGAGGAGCATGTGCTATGAACGGAAAAAAACTTTATAAAAGCCGGGATAACCGGATGATCTCCGGCGTGTGCGCCGGGATCGCCGAGTATTTCAATATGGACCCCACCATCATCCGTCTGGCGTGGGTGCTGTTCAGCCTGCTGGGCGGCAGCGGCGTGCTGGGCTATATCATCGCCGCCATCGTGATCCCCGAGTATCCGGTGGACTGACCCTTGTAAACAAATTTTATTTCATATATTCAGGAGGCAATTATTATGTCTAAAGTTATCGGTATCGACCTTGGCACCACCAATTCCTGCGTAGCCGTCATGGAGGGCGGCGAGGCAGTTGTCATTCCCAACGCGGAAGGTAACCGCACCACCCCGTCCGTGGTGGCCTTCTCCAAGACCGGCGAGCGCATGGTGGGCCAGGTGGCCAAGCGCCAGGCCATCACCAACCCCGACCGCACCATCTCCTCCATCAAGCGCGAGATGGGCTCCGACCACCGGGTCAGCATCGACGGCAAGTCCTACACTCCCCAGGAGATCAGCGCCATGATCCTGCAGAAGCTCAAGAGCGACGCCGAGGCCTATCTGGGCAGCACCGTCACCGAGGCCGTTATCACCGTCCCCGCCTACTTCACCGATGCCCAGCGTCAGGCCACCAAGGACGCCGGCAAGATCGCGGGTCTGGACGTGAAGCGTATCATCAACGAGCCCACCGCCGCGGCCCTGGCCTATGGCGTGGATAAGGAGCAGGCCCAGAAGATCATGGTGTATGACCTGGGCGGCGGCACCTTCGATGTGTCCATTCTGGAGATCGACGACGGCGTCATCGAGGTTCTGGCCACCGCCGGCAACAACCGGCTGGGCGGCGACGACTTCGACCAGTGCATCATGAAGTACCTGGTCAGCGAGTTCAAGCGCACCGAGGGCATCGACCTGTCCGGCGACAAGGTTGCCATGCAGCGCCTGAAGGAGGCCGCCGAGAAGGCCAAGATCGAGCTGTCCGGCGTGACCACCAGCAACATCAACCTCCCCTATATCACCGCCGACGCCACCGGCCCCAAGCACCTGGACGTGACCCTGACCCGGGCCAAGTTCAACGAGCTCACCGGCCATCTGGTGGACGCCACCATGGGCCCCGTGCGCCAGGCCATGTCCGACGCCGGTCTGAAGCCCTCCGACCTGTCCAAGGTCCTGATGGTGGGCGGCTCCAGCCGTATCCCCGCCGTGGTGGAGGCCGTGAAGAACTTCACCGGCAACGAGCCCTTCAAGGGCATCAACCCCGACGAGTGCGTGGCCATGGGCGCGGCCCTGCAGGCCGGCGTGCTGACCGGCGATGTCAAGGGTCTGCTGCTGCTGGACGTGACCCCCCTGTCCCTGGGCATTGAGACCATGGGCGGCGTGTGCACCCGCCTGATCGAGCGCAACACCACCATCCCCGTGAAGAAGAGCCAGATATTCTCCACCGCCGCTGATAACCAGACCTCCGTGGAGGTCAACGTGCTGCAGGGCGAGCGGGAGATGGCCGCCGCCAACAAGAGCCTGGGCCGCTTCCACCTGGACGGCATCGCTCCGGCCCGCCGCGGCGTGCCCCAGATCGAGGTGACCTTCGACATCGACGCCAACGGCATCGTCAACGTGTCCGCCAAGGACCTGGGCACCGGCACCGAGCAGCACATCACCATCACCTCCTCCTCCAACATGAGCAAGGACGACATCGAGAAGGCCGTGAAGGAGGCCGAGCAGTATGCCGCCGAGGACGCCAAGATCAAGGAGAAGGTGGAGGTCCGCAACCAGGCCGACCAGATGGTCTATCAGTCCGAAAAGACCCTCAGCGAGGTGGGCGACAAGCTGCCCGAAAGCGAGAAGGCCCCCATCCAGGCCGGTATCGACAAGCTGAAGGAGACCCTGAAGGGCGAGGACACCGACGCCATCAAGGCCGCCACCGAGGAGCTGACCCAGCTGTTCTACAAGATGAGCGAGAAGCTGTATCAGCAGCAGGCGCCCCAGGGCGACCCCACCCAGGCCGGCCAGCAGGGCGGCGCCCAGGGTGACCAGGGCGGCCAGTATTACGACGCCGACTACAAGGTCGTGGATGACGACGACACCAAGAATAAATAAGTGAAATTTCACCACCGGAAAGGGGCAGGGCTTCCTGTCCCTTCCTGTGGTGTTCAGGGATAGAAGACCCAGAGAAGGGAGCGGGCCGTTATGGCAGAGAAACGCGATTATTACGAGGTCCTGGGCGTGGAAAAAGGCGCCAGCGAGGACGAGATCAAAAGAGCATACAAAAAGCTGGCCCGGAAGTATCACCCGGACATGAACCCCGGCGACAAGGAGGCCGAGGAGAAGTTCAAGGAGATCAATGAGGCCAACGAGGTGCTGTCCAATCCCGATAAGCGCCAGAAATATGACCAGTTCGGCTTCGCCGGGGTGGACCCCAACTATGGCGCGGGCCAGGGCGGCGGATACGGGGCAGGCGGCTTCGACTTCGGCGACCTGGGCGACATTTTCGGCAGCTTCTTCGGCGGCGGCTTCGGCGGCGGCCAGCAGCGGCGCAACGGACCCCGCCGGGGCGAGAGCATCCGGGCCAGCGTGTCCGTGGACTTCACGGAGGCCGCCTTCGGCTGCGAGAAATCCGTGACGGTGGAGCGCAGCGAGTCCTGCCCCACCTGCAAAGGAAACGGCTGCGCCCACGGCACCACGCCGGAGGTGTGCCCCGAGTGCCATGGCACCGGCACCGTGACTCAGGCCCAGCGGACGCCCTTTGGCGTCATGCAGAGCCAGGGCCCCTGCCAGAAGTGCCGGGGCACCGGCAAGATCATTCACCAGCCCTGCCCCGACTGTCACGGCAGCGGCCGCATCCGCAAGCGCCGGACCATTCAGGTGAACATCCCCGCCGGTATCGACAACGGCCAGACCATCTCCCTGCGGGGCCAGGGCCACGCAGGCTCCAACGGCGGCCCCAGCGGCGACCTGCTGATTACCGTGATGGTGCGGCCCCACGAGATCTTCCGCCGGGAGGGCACCTCCGTGTTCTGCGAGGCCCCCATCACCTTCACCCAGGCGGTGCTGGGCGCGGAGCTGGAGATCCCCACCATCGACGGCCGGGTGAAATACACCATCCCCGAGGGCACCCAGACCGGCACCGTGTTCCGGCTGCGGGGCAAGGGCATTCCCGTTCTCAACGGCCGGGGCCGGGGCGACCAGTACGTCACCGTCACCATCGAGACGCCCCGGGACCTGAACCGGGAGCAGAAGGAGGCCCTGAAGAAATTCAGCGAGACCCTGGGCGAAGGCAACTACGAAAAGCACCGCAGCTTTTTCGGGAAGAAGAAGTAAGCCATGTATCTTGCAGACTATCACGTCCATTCCACCTGCTCCCCGGACGGGCGCCAGACCATGGCCCAGGCGGCGGAGGCTGCCGTCCGGCAGGGCCTGCGGGAGCTGTGCATCACCGACCATGTGGACACCATCCACTGGGGCACCCTGGCTCCCCGGGACGACTTCGACTGGGAGGAGTCCCGGCGGCAGTTCCATGAGGCCCAGGCGCTGTGGGAGGACCGGATCACCCTGCGGCGGGGGGCGGAGCTGGGAGAGGCCCAGCTGAGCTTCGACCGGGCGGACCGGCTTCTGGCCGGGGAGGAGCTGGACTTTGTCATCGGCTCCGTGCACCTGAGCGGAAAAAAGTTTGCCAACATGGACCTGTACTATATTGAAAAAGGCAGCGAAGCGTATTATGATAGTGTCATCGACAGCTATCTGGACGATGTGCTGGCCCTGGCCCGGTGGGGCCGGTTCCAGGTGCTGGGCCACCTGACCCTGCCCCTGCGGTATATCAACGAGCACCACGGGGAGCACATGACCTTCCGCCGCCACATGGACCGGGTGGAGGAGATCTTCCGCACCATCATTCCCCAGGGGGTGGGCATCGAGTGCAACACCAACCGGGGAAACGAGCCCCTGCCGGGGGAGGATATTCTGCGGCTGTACCGCAGTCTGGGCGGCGAGATCATCACCCTGGGCAGCGACGCCCACCGGCCGGAGGACGTGGGCTGCTTCATCCGGCAGCGCCAGGAGCTTCTGCGGACCTGCGGCTTCCGCTATTTCACCACATTTGAACGGGGCCGGCCGCAGTTTCAGGCCCTGTGAACACCCGAGAGGAGAACGAATCATGAAAATTGCCATCGGCTGCGATCACGGCGGCTATCTGCTGAAGCAGGACATTCTCATCTGGCTGGAGGAGCACGACATCGACTTTGAGGACGTGGGCTGCTTCTCCACCGAAAGCGTGGACTATCCCATTTATGGCGAGAAGGTGGCCCGGCTGGTGGCCTCCGGCGCATGCGAAAAGGGCATCGTCATCTGCACCACCGGCATCGGCATTTCCATCGCCGCCAACAAGGTCAAGGGCATCCGCTGCGCCCACTGCACGGACTCCCTGTCCGCCGAAATGACCCGCCGCCACAACGACGCCAACGTGCTGGCCCTGGGCGCGGGCATCACCGGCCCCAACCTGGCCAAGCGCATTGTGGAGGTGTTCCTGAACACCGAATTTGAGGGCGGACGCCATGCCCGCCGGGTGGGCCAGCTGGACAGCATCCAGCCCTGAATTTTCCGTGAACGGAGGTGCGCTCCATGACCACAAAGGGATATCATCGCTACCGGGGAAGAAACACCCGGGGCAAGGTGGCGCTGGTCATCGTGCTGGTGCTGGTGCTGATCGCGGCGGTGGCCTATCTGCTGACCCAGGAGTATGTGGTGTATGACGACGAGGGCAAGGCCCATCTGGAGCTGCCCTGGTTCCGGAAGGAGCCGGAGAAGCCCCAGCCGGACCCCACCCCTGCGCCGGATGACGTGGACATCACCCGGGAGGAGCCGCAGCGGCAGAAGGTGGACGCCATCCACGCCTGGGAGCTGCCCTACGGCTGCCTGGGCGGCGACCCCGGCTATCTGCTGACGGGCCGGGAGGCCGTGGCCGTCAACGTGAAGATGTACGACGGCTCCGTGGCCTATCACACGGCGGTGTCCCTGCCGGAGGGCATCCTCACCGGCGGCAATGCCACCAGCCGGAACCTCCAGACCATTCTGGACAGCGACTGCTATACCGTGGCAAGGCTTGCCTGCTTCTGCGACAACGCCTATGCCGACGCCATGGGGGACCGGGCGGCCCTGTGCACCGCCGAGGGCGTCCCGTACCGGGACGGCTCCGGCCGCCGCTGGCTGGACCCCACCAAGCCGGAGACCCTGCGGTATATCACGGACCTGGCCGAGGAGTGCGCCCGGCTGGGCTTTGACGAGATCCTGCTGGATTGGTTCCTGTATCCCACCAGCGGCGACCAGACGGCCCTGGACCTGCCTGCCGACAGGACGGCGGTGCTGAAGGACTTCGCCCAGGCCCTGGAAAAACAGCTGCCGGAGGGCACGGTGCTGTCCGTGGTGCTGCGGGAGACGCCCACGGCGGACAACGGCCTGACGCCGGAGCTGCTGACGGCCTGCTTTGACCGGGTGTATGTCATGCCGGAGGCGGACGCCTCGGCCCTGCCCACAAGCTACGACGCCGCCACCCGGGTGGTGGCCATGACCGCCTACGCCCCCGACGGCGGCAGCTACCTGGTGACCCAGTGAGAAATTGTTTCGACGGGCGAAATAAGTTTCCAAAATGAATAAAAAATCCCCTGAAATGCCGACGAAAATGTGGCTTTCAGGGGGTTTTCATTTGTCCGAGGCTATGGTACAATATCCTTTTGTGAATCGAAATCAAGGAGGGGATAGTCCCATGGAAAAGGAAAACAAGCTGGGCACCATGCCCATTTCCAAGCTGATTATCAACATGTCCCTGCCCATTATCATCTCCATGCTGGTGCAGGCCCTGTACAACATCGTGGACAGCGTGTTCGTGTCCCGGGTGTGTGAGCAGGCGCTGACCGCCGTGTCCCTGGCGTTTCCGGCCCAGAACCTGATGATCGGTCTGGCCACCGGCACCGCCGTGGGCGTCAACGCCCTGATGGGCCGGGCCCTGGGGGCCAAGGATCAGGAGCGGGCCAACGCTGTGGCCATCAACGGCGTGTTCCTGGCGGTGGTGGGCTTTGCCATCTGCGCCGTGCTGGCGCTGCTGTTTGCCGGGCCCTTCTTCCGGTCCCAGACCCAGATCGACTACATTGTGGAAAACGGCACGGACTATCTGCTGGTCTGCTGCTGCGGCTCCCTGGGCCTGTTCTGCGAGATCATGTTCGAGCGGCTGCTGCAGGGCACCGGCCGGTCCATCCTGTCCATGTATACCCAGGGTCTGGGCGCCATTGTGAACATCGTGCTGGACCCCATCTTCATCTTTGTGCTGGACATGGGCGTTACCGGCGCGGCGGTGGCCACGGTCATCGGCCAGTTCTGCGGCTGTATCCTGGCGCTGATCTTCAACCTGAAGAAGAACAAGGAAATTCACCTGCAATTCCGGGGCTTCCGGCCCAACTGGCGGCTGGTGGGCAACATCTACGCCATCGGTCTGCCCAGCGTCATCATGGTGGCCATCGGCTCGGTGATGACCTTCTGCATGAACAAGATCCTCATCGCGTACCACTCCGCCAAGGAGACGGCGGCCACGGCCTTCGGCATCTACTTCAAGCTCAACAGCTTCATCTTCATGCCGGTGTTCGGCCTGAACAACGGCGTGGTGCCCATCGTGGCCTATAACTACGGGGCCCAGAACCGGCTGCGGATGGTGGAGACCATCAAGCGCAGCACCATCTACGCCTCCTGCATCATGGTGCTGGGCGTGATCATCTTCTGGGCCATTCCCGGGCCTCTGCTGAAGATCTTCGACGCCACGGACACCATGCTCCAGGTGGGCGTCCCTGCCCTGCGGATCATCTCCCTGAGCTTCTGCATGGCCGGAGCCTGCATCGCCCTGGGCAGCTCCTTCCAGGCCCTGGGCAAAGCGGTGTACTCCATGACCACCTCCATCATCCGGCAGCTGGTGTTTCTGGTGCCCATCGCCTATGTCCTGGCCCGGTACGGCTATTCCATCGGCAACGATGATCTGGTCTGGTGGAGCTATCCCCTGGCGGAGATCGCCTCCCTGCTGGTGACCCTGGTGTTCTTCCGGCGGCTGTACCGCACCCTCATCGCCCCGCTGCCTGCCAACGGCGGCGCGCCGGTCCACGACGACTCCGACGACGATCCCATCGGCGAATAACCCGAACAGCGCATCCCCCGCCTTGCCGATTGGCAGGGCGGGGGATGGTTTATTTGCCGGGCCGGGCAAAATCAAACCCCCGGAAAGCATCCGCTTTCCGGGGGTTTCTCTGGCATAACTCAACACTATAGATTTTTTTCGAAATTTATTTTCAAAAAATCGTCGTATGACGGCAAGAAAACCTTGACGTGCAACGCTCACTTGTCTTTCGGTTTTTCCGTTGTGTCGGAGACTGCGCCCTCCAGCAGGTCCGTTACGACTTGATTGAGCTGTGCGGCGTTCTTGGGTGTGATGACAGGAACACCAGTTTGGCTTTCGATAGCTTTTCGTGCGTCACCAGCCACCTTGCCTCCGGCACGCGCTATGTCAATGTTTTCCGAAAAAGTCTCCGGCGCTTTTTGCTTGGATATCTCTGTAGTAGTGGCCTCCGCCAGCATGTTCAGCACCAGTTCCAGCGTCGTCATGTTATCACGAAGGTTTTCCTTTTTCAAGCCCTTCAGATTCTTGTACTGCCGGGTGGACATCCCGGACCATGCACGGGAAATCTCGTCTGTGAGAATGGCATACTCCACGCCCTTCTGCACACCGCGGGCATCCCATTCATCTGTCAGTTCTTTTCGGACTTGAATGGCCTGCAGCCGCTGGTTGATCCACTCACGGCTGTACCCCTTCTTGAGGTAGGTTTCCAGAGCCCGGTCAATGGTCAACTCCGGGTCGATGGTCTCCTCGATACGCTCTCGACCGACCTGTGCCAGCCACAACTTGAACGGTTCTGCCTTCGGGGAAGGAATAGACTGGATGATTCG